>Ga0209295_1000355_pt1 | contig 25489 bp, 25 predicted proteins | sample Porto_5metaG_FD_187428 | JGI IMG/M metagenome (GOLD analysis project Ga0209295, IMG submission 187428) | Marine algal microbial communities from Porto, Portugal - Porto_5 metaG (SPAdes) (version 2) | ecosystem: Host-associated > Algae > Red algae > Unclassified | place: Portugal: Porto... | reverse complement strand
TATGCAACGATTTTTTGAATTCTTTAGAAGAAAAAATTACGGCGCATTATGGAACAATTTATTTAATTTCTTTCACTTACGTAGCTCGGCTATGCGCGTCAAATTTAGCCAAACATATAAAAAAAACAACTTCTTCATTTGGGGTAGATCATTTTCTTCCTCTTCCCTAAATAAAAGGCTTCGAACATAAGGATTTTTTTGTGAAGGCATACCTGATTCAGGATGTGTGGTCAACACACTAACACGTTTTTCCAAATCCGTGATATACTTTTGTGCAACTTTTTCACTGGCATTGTTTTGCAGATAATTCAAAACTTGCCGTAAGTTGCGTTTGATGACATCACTCCAAACTATTTCGTAAACCATTCTGCAAATTCTTTTTTAAAATCTTCGTGAGAGGTCATTTGACCAGTTTTTGATTGCTCAATGGCTTCTTCGAGTTCGACGAGTTGCGCCTCGTTCAATTCATCAACAGGGTCAATATATTCCCTTGCAGAATTTTTCATCTGAAATGTACGAACTACCTTATGCACACACTCCAAGACATCTTCGTCCTGAAGTCCGTCTATCATCTCATGTAGTTCATTTTTTAAATCAATAGTTGTCATACGAAAATGTTTGTTCAAAGATAAGGCTTTTTGATTAAAAATGCCCTGTCGTCCGACGAATCGCTTGAATTGAAACACACAGCGGAATGACAAGCCATAAATTTGAATCATCACCTTCGTCTGACGACTAATCGCTGACCGGACGGCGTAGAACGGTGCTTCCAGCCCGTTCCTCGCGGATCTATGGATACGAATGCGGCGCGGACTGGAAGTGTCGCGCTACATAGTCGTCGGACGAGAGATTCGTCAGGCGACAAAGGGAAAAAGCAGCTACTCACATATCCAAGAACTCTCCAAGCGACATCTTCAAGGCGCAGGCGATAGCAAAAATTCTAAAGCCACTTACTTTTTATAGAAAGTTTGCTATTTTCATCTATCAAATCATTCAAATACGACACACCAAATTATGATAAAAGACAGCTACCCACTTTTAAGCGAGCCGATGCACCGAATGTATATGTTCAAAAGTGTCGGTACACAAAGAGTGGTGAATAAAATGATTGTCTTTCAAAAAATTGCTGGTACGCGATACAATTTGAGTTTTGGAGATTTCAAAAATGGGCGAATTGATGATGAAGTGATTACGAATAATGGTGATTTGATCAAGGTCATTTCAACGGTGGCACAGTCGGTGTATTTGTTTTTTGAACATTACCCCGATGCAAGTATCGAAATTGAAGGAGTGGACGATAGACGAAAGCGATTGTACAATACCATTCTCCAAAGAAGACGCACCGAAATTGATGCATATTTTGAGGTAAAAGGCTGGTCAGACGGTGAATTTATGACATTGCAGGAAGGATATTTTTACGAAAAATTTGTCATCCAACTGAAAAAACCTTAATTTACAACTATGAATCAACAAAATACCACATCCAATCCGGTGACATATTCCAATACCGATTTCTCCGAACCAGAAGTACAACACTTTCAAGAGTGGTGTGCCGATAATCAAAATACGATTCATGCACTGCAAAAGTATCATAAAGCCCAAAAAGCCTTTATTACCGAAAAAATCCAGTCTCTACATGCCGAAAATCTCGATATGCCTTTTCGTCTTGTGCTGATGAATGTCTTGGAAACGCTACCCGATTTTTTACCCGCGGATAATTTGGTGAAAGTCGTGGGTGATGTGGCGGCGGTGTGGCAGGAGTTGAACGCATAAATGCCAATCACTTCATTTCCATATCTTTTCAATACTATGTAAAATGCCTTATCGTCCGACGAATCGCTTGAATGGAAACACACAGCGGAAGCCATCACCTTCGTCTGAAGACTAATGGCTGACCGGACGGCGTAGAACGGTGCTTCCAGCCCGTTCCTCGCGGATCTATGGATACGAATGCGGCGCGGACTGGAAGTGCCGCGCTACATAGTCGTCGGACGAGAGATTCGTGAGACGACAGAAGATAAGGAAAAATGCAGCTACTCACATATCCAAGAACTCTCCAAGCGATAGCTCCAAGGCACATGCGATAGCATACACTGTGCTGATAGAGGTATTCAAAATGCCGTGGGCTAATGCGGCTGATTTGGGAGATTAGGTTCTACTCAAATAAATCACCTCAAAGTATTCCTTGTCTAAATGTTGAAAGTCTTTATCCATTGTGATTAACTGAGCGTTCATAATGTGTGCTGTGGCTGCAATCCAAAGGTCGTTTTTGCCCATATTTCGGGAGGATGTACCGAGCGGTTTTCGAGCTAATTTCCCCTGACTAAAAGCGTCTATTTCGGCATAAGTATTTATCAAGTCATTATAGCGAACATCAATGACGACAAATTCTTTAAGAAATTGCTCTACAAATTCGATGCGTTTCGCGCCCCAGTTATTTTGTAGGGCGATAAAGCGAATTTCTCCAATTGTCACAACGGAGATTATCGGATTATTGCTTTCGGAAAATACATCATATTGTGCTTCAATGGCTGTCTTAAATTGTTCGTCTTTGAGATAAACAAGAATGATGTTGGTGTCGAGGACGTAATTCATGGTGTGAGCATATTGAGGAGGTCTTCGAGGGGTTCTTCGATATTGGCTTGTCGGGCGAGGTCGGTCATTTTGGCTTTATTAATGCCTGTAAACCCTTGCTCGCGTTTGATTTTTTCTAAATCTGCCTTTTCTTCCATTTCGCCTTTGTATTTGAATAACAAGGCATCATCCGACTGCCCGTTTTGTGGTTCGAGTTGACGGATGTGTTGGCTCAAATCGTCCAAAACAGCTTCGTTTTGTATCGAAAGCACCCATTCTACAATATCCATTTTTTTTGCTGCAAGACTCATGTTGGCTATTTTTTTCAAAGATAAGGCTTTTTAAGGAAAAATGCCTTATCGTCCGACGAATCGCTTGAATTGAAACACACAGCGGAATGACCAGCCATGAACTTGAATCATCACCTTCGTCTGACGACTAATCGCTGACCGGACGACGTAGAACGGTGCTTCCAGCCCGTTCCTCGCGGATGTATGGATACGAATGCGGCGCGGACTGGAAGTGCCGCGCTACATAGTCGTCGGACGAGAGATTCGTCAGGCGACAGAAGGTAAGGAGAAATGCAGCTACTCACATCAATAAGGGCTTTTCGCAGGATCTTGTCGAGTATCGAATATATCAAGCATAATAATTTCCTGTCCGATTATCGTGTAGAAAACCCAATAATGTTTTCGGAAAAGGAGGCTGCGGACGGTTTCGTCTTTTTGAGACTGACGACCTGATTCAGGAAATTTGGTGAGAATACTGACTTTTTCACGCAATTCATTGAGGAATTTCTCCGCAACTTTGTGAGAAGCAACGGACTCCAAATATGAAAGAATATCGTCAATATCCTCGTTGATGTTATCTGTCCAGGCTACTTCGTAAGCCATTTTGCATGTCGTTGTTTAAATACTTTATCTGAAATAACCTGACCATTCTTAGCCTGTTGGATAGATTGCTGTAAACGTGCCTGTTCTGTCTCGTTCAATTCATCAACCGGGTCAATATACTCCCTTGCAGAATTTTTCATCTGAAATGTACGAACTACCTTATGCACACACTCCAAGACATCTTCGTCGTGAAGTCCGTCTATCATTTCATGTAGTTCATTTTTTAAATCAATAGCTGTCATAAAAAAGTTTTTTCAAAGATAAGACTTTTTTGTTAGAAATGCCCTGTCGTCCGACGAATCAATGAATTGAAACACACAGCGGAATGACCAACCATAAATCTGAATCATTACCTTCGTCTGACGACTAATAGACTCATTGCCACAAAGGTTCGCTCGTCCAATTTTGCGGAAAACCCATATCGGAGAGCGAGACATTTGAATTGGTGATGAGATTTTTGAGGTCTTGCTTCCATTGATGTTGTGGGTCAATGGCATTGAGCATATACAAAATCGCGGATAGGGTGACGTAGGGAGTGCGGGGGTTAGGGAGCGGCTGATGAAGCTATTGCCGATGTGGACGACGTGGAATTCTTGGTGCATTGACAATCTGCCTGTTCCAAACTCTATTGTGGTGAGCACATAAATTACGAACATAACCGAACGTGTGCATCCAACTAATCAACACAATCACAGGCAATCCAAAATGACGCGCCACTTGGTTTTTTTCGGGTGAATTTCGGAGATTTTCGTATATTTTTGAAAGTACACCGAGTGTAGCTATTTCGAATGTCATCCAAACAGGTGGATCGACAGGTTGGGTGTAAGTCCGTTTGTAATGTAGAATAAATGTCTCGGAAGAACGGTTGATTTGTTTGTCAAGCGTGTTCATATCACGGTTGAAATGACGGATATTTTGATATAGGTTTGAATCTTGATACCAGTGACTTCCGTAGGTGAGCGCAAAATGAACGGTGATTTGAGTACGCAGTGCAATTTCAATTTTCCGAAGTGCTTCAAAAACCAATGTTCTCAACGATTCATCGAAATGATACAGGTCTAAAATTTGGTCAAAAGTAGTACCCGATACAAATGTGAAATTAGAATGTGAAGTATCTTGAAAAGGATATGAGTAAACTTTGAGCCGATAGAAATTGATATTGGAGAGTTGATGTATGGCTTTGGAAACATCAGGAATTTGGAGTCCTCTTTGACGTAGTAGATTAACTTGGTCGTTAATGCTTAGAGGTGGCTTGGTGAATTGCATAAGGTATAAAAAAAATATCCCGCCTGTTTGCGCTGTTCTGACGAGAAGCGTGGCGGGACTTGTCGTTGCAAAGATATGTCTTTTTCTATTGAGATGCAAGTATCTATCACTTCATATCCAATAAATCTCAAGCGACAAACCAACACACACATGCGAAATGCCCTGTCGTCCGACGAATGACTTGAATTGAAACACACCACGGAATGATAAGCAATAAATTTCAATAATCACCTTCGTCTGACGACTAATCGCTGACCGGATGATGGTGCTTTCGAATAGAGTCGGCGGACGAGAGATTCGTCAGGCGACAGAAGGTAAGGAAAAATGCAGCTACTCACATATCGAAGAACTCTCCAAGCGATAGCGTACACTTAGTAGTTGTTTAATCTCCAAATTATAACAAACACAAAAGGGTCTAATTTTCCTCCGCTTTTTGTAACATTATTTAGGTTGTCAATAATCTTCGTTTTATTGGCGTGGAAAACGCTTGGAGAATGTCCGAAGTCTTTCACCAGATTCTCTATTATTACATCGGCAACTTCCTCAATCACATTCTTTCTACGTTGTTTAATGTATCGATTATTGTTAAGTCCAAGTCTCTTGAGAGTGCATTTATTTTTTTCAGTAACGACAATTTCTCCGTTAGTAGGATTGTAACTGAAATGCTCTTGACAATCTGTTTGAAGTGGATGAATATCAATCTCCTTGTTACCTTTTTTTGTATCACAATGTTGCTGAGGTTCGGGCAATACCAGAAAAATAATAATCCTATCTCCTGCAGATAAATTTTCTATATCATACCGCTCCCGAAACAACTTTATTTCGTCTGCGTTTACCCAAACATCCAAAAGGTATTCAACATCTACACTATACAAAGCGGCAATTTTTTCAAGTGTTTCACCAGACTTGACCACATGAGCTTTGAGCTTACAACCGCCCATACATGAGGCAAGTAAATTGCAAAAATGAAGTGTGAGGTGTTTGTATTCCTTCTTGCTTTTAGCAAATAAATGCTCAATTTTAGTAAGACCGTCAGGGTCAATCTTCTGTCCACAGTAACAACAGATATAGCCTTGGTACGCTACCAATGCTTCTTTGAGTTCACGTAATACATGAGTGCTTTGACTGAAAAAAGACCAAATTTTGCTTCCTGTAACACTTGAGTCATTGATTTTAGTCTGTAAGTCCGTATCGTTATCTTTTAGCCATTGTAGAAATGAAAGTGGAGGTATTGCTTTGGTTTTATCTATGTGTCTCATTGTCTCAAAAGTTGCTTGTATCGGATTTGAGTTTCAGCTTTTAGTAATTCGGGTTGATTCGGATCGGTTTTTTCTTTTAGAGCATTGATAATTGCCCTTGCTTCCTCAATGTTATTTGATTCAATTTTTTGGTGCAATTCATCAAATTTTTCTTTAATATCACTAGGTAAAATATCTCCCGTATCCTGTACAATTTTCAAAACATCCTCTATATCCGCACCATAACTGTTGAAATCCCTGTATCGTTCTGTCAATGTATAACAACGGGCATTTTCCAGTAAAAAAATCGATTCTTTGTCTAAGTGATTGATAATTAGAGAAGAATGTGTCGTGCAGATGAATTGTATATTGGGAAATGTTTTAACCAATTTACCCAAAATGCTTTTCTGCCATTTCGGATGCAAATGCAAATCAAGTTCATCAATCATCACCACACCTCTACCATTCAATGGATTTTTCAAACCCGGATTTGCAATTACTAACCGTCTTGCCAAATCACCGACCATAGCGATAAGTGCTTTTTCTCCATGTGATAGCTGATTGATGTTAAATTCCTTTCCTGATTTTTCAAGGATTAATTCAGCGGTTGGCGAAGTTCTTCTTACTCTTATTTTGCTATAATTTTCTAAGAAAATTAAAATAGCTTTTCTCACTGCATCCAAGCCTTTATCAGAATATCTGGATTCTTTGTTTAATCTCATTTCATTTTCAACGTCCTCCGCACTACGAAACCAATCAAAAAAAGTGTTAAAATCAATGCTACTATCGAAAGCATCTTTAAACGCATCAAATTGATTGTTTTTCCCAATATTTTTACTCTTCAATGAAGGGTCTAATACTGTTCGTTCCACAGGATAATACACAACAATATCAACGCTCATTTCATTCTTGAAATATCCTGCCTCTCCCTTCAGATTAGAAACATAATCCGCGACTTCATAACGTCCGGTTAATTTATATTCGGGATTGAGTGTTTTACTAATTTCAAATCCAGTTTCCAAGTTACTATCACTACTATTCGTCCAACTTAGTGAGACTTTCGAAAATTCATCCGAATACACATTAATATTCGATTTATCAAAACGTTTATCTTTACTTAGTTTCTTTCCTTGAATTTTTAAATAAAAATCCCATAAACAACCCGTTATCGCCTCTATAATTGTTGTTTTTCCTGCACCGTTTACACCAATAAATACAGCGGGCTTATTTCCCTCTGGAAATCTTACTGAATGTTCACCTTTAAAAATTTTATAATTACTAATATGTAATTTGCGAAGCACCATAAAAATTAATTGTATAAAATATTATTCAAAGATAAGGTTTTCTGACGAGACTTGTCACAACTCCTCCTTCAAAAACACCCCCGTATAGCTCCCCTTCTTCTTCGCCACCTGTTCCGGCGTACCCTTGCAGACGACTGTGCCGCCGCGATGTCCGCCTTCCGGTCCCATGTCGATGATGTAGTCGGCGACTTTGATGACATCCATATTATGTTCGATGATGAGGACGGTATTGCCACGCTCGACGAGTTTGGTGAGTACGCCGAGGAGTAGGCGGATGTCCTCGAAATGGAGTCCGGTGGTGGGTTCGTCGAGGATGTAGAAGGTCTTGCCCGTATCGCGTTTGGAGAGTTCTTCGGAGAGCTTGACGCGCTGGGCTTCGCCGCCCGATATGGTCGTGGCAGACTGCCCCAGGGTGATGTAACCCAAGCCCACATCTTGCAGCGTCTTGACCTTGCGGAGTATCTTCGGAATGGCATCGAAAAACTCGACGGCTTCGTTGACCGTCATCTTGAGTACGTCGCTGATGGACTTGCCTTTGTAGAGAATTTCGAGGGTTTCGCGGTTGTAGCGTCTGCCCATGCAGGTTTCGCAATCGACCTGTACATCGGGTAGAAAGTTCATTTCGATGACGCGCCTGCCTGCGCCCTGACAGGTTTCGCAGCGTCCGCCTTTGACGTTGAAAGAGAAGCGTCCGGTTTTGTAACCGCGTATTTTGGCTTCGGCGGTACTCGCGTAGAGGTTGCGGATTGGGGTGAACACTCCCGTATATGTCGCCGGATTGGAACGCGGCGTGCGACCTATCGGCGATTGGTCGATTTCAATGACTTTATCAAGATGCTCCAAGCCTTTGAAACTCTTATAAGGCATCGGGTTTTTTCGACTTTTATAAAAATGCTGTCGCAAAATCGGGTACAGCGTCTCGTTAATTAAGGTCGATTTTCCGCTACCCGAAACGCCCGTCACACAAGTCAGCGTTCCCAATGGAATTTTGATATTTACGCCTTGTAGGTTGTTGCCTGTCGCGCCTTTGAGTTCTACAAATTCGCCTGTACCTTTGCGGCGTTTCGTGGGGACTTCGATGTTTTTTTGTCGGGTCAAATACTGCGATGTCAAGGTTTTTTTCTTATCAAATTCGGCTGGCAGACCCTCCGCGACCAACTCGCCGCCATGTTTGCCTGCGCCCGGTCCGAGGTCAATCAGGTAATCGGAAGCCAACATAATATCCTTATCATGTTCGACCACGAGGACGGTGTTGCCTATCGCCGCCAAATTTTTCAGCGACTCTATCAATCGTTGATTATCGCGTTGGTGCAGACCGATACTCGGCTCATCGAGGATGTAGGTGATGCCCGTCAGTTGCGAACCTATCTGCGTAGCGAGGCGGATGCGTTGCGATTCGCCACCGGAAAGAGTACGCGCCGGACGATTAAGCGCGAGATAATCCAAACCGACATTCAAGAGAAAACCCAAACGCAATTTAAGTTCTTTCAGAATATCCTTACCTATCGTTTGCTGTCGCTTGGTCAGGTGCGGTTCGAGTTTGTCTACCCAATCGGCGAGTGTGGCGATGTCCATATTTGCCAATTCAGCGACATTTTTTTCATATATTTTAAAATGACGTGATTCCTTCCGCAGGCGTGTTCCCTCACATTCGGGACACTCCACGATGGTCATAAATTCCTCTGCCCAACGCCGTATCGAATCCGAAGCGGTGTTGGAATACCAGCGTTTTATCATACGTAAAATGCCTTCGTGCGCCAGATTGTAGGTGTAGTCGTTATAGCTTTTTACGCTGTCAATTTCCTTGTCGTTGCCATGCAAAATCGTGTCGAGGGCTTCCTTCGGAATGTCCTTGACGGGCGTGGCAAAACTGAATTTATATTTTTTGGAAATGGCGCGTAATTGCTTGAAAGTAATCGTGTCGCGCACCTCGCCGAAGGGGGCAATGCCTTGTTCGTTGATGGATTTGGTGTCGTCGGGAATGACCCGCGACATTTCGATTTCATTGACCGTACCCAAGCCCTTGCAATGCGGACAAGCCCCGTAAGGCGAGTTGAAGGAAAAGGCATTGGGCGAAGGTTCTTCGTAGGAAATGCCCGACTCTGGACACATCAAATGTTTGCTGTATTGAAACACTTTGTCGCCTTCGTGTTCCATAATCATAATCAAACCCTTGCCGAGTTTGAGGGCGGTTTTGAGCGAAGCGGCGAGGCGTTCTTTGCGGTCGGGTTCGGCTTTGAGGCGGTCTATGACGACCTCTATATCGTGGGTTTTGTATCTATCGACCTGCATACCGGGGTCGAGATTGAGGATGTCGCCGTCCACCCGAACTTTGGCGTAACCTTGCTTTCGCGCACTCTCAAACAACTCCCGATAATGTCCCTTCCGCGCCCGCACAAGCGGCGCGAGCAAGACGATTTTTTTTCCGGCAAAATGGTCAAATATATGTCCGACCATTTGTTCTTCGGTGTAGCGCACCATTTTTTTGCCCGTCACATAGGAGTACGCCTCGCCCGTCCGCGCATACATCAGCCGCAGAAAATCGTATATCTCCGTCACCGTACCGACCGTACTGCGCGGATTCTTGGAAGTGGTCTTTTGCTCTATCGAAATGACCGGACTCAAACCCGTAATTTGCTCTACATCAGGGCGTTCCATTTCACCCATAAACTGTCGCGCATACGCCGAGAAGGTCTCCATATACCGCCGCTGCCCCTCCGCATAGATGGTATCAAACGCCAATGAAGATTTCCCGCTACCGCTAATCCCCGTGACCACCACCAGACGATTGCGCGGTATGCTGACATCTATATCCTTCAAATTATGCACCCGCGCACCATGTACGTGGATGTAACCCGAATCAAATCCGTTTTTTCCTTTTTTTGCCATGATTGAATGTAAACGGTGAAGGTACGGGGAATGTTTGGGGTTTGGGAATGTTGGCTGATTGTTTTTATTAGTTTAAATCAATTATTGAGATTTTTTTACAATAATTTGTTGGTTTTTTATGTAAAAAGTCGCTATCTTTAACTTTTATAGTGATAATTTTCTCATTTTAGAATCAAATTGTTTTAACTGTGCCTTCAACTAAAAAATATCATAATTTAGGTTTGAGTGTGAAAAATGGCTTACACTTTATGTCTAAGGAGGCAAGTTGGGAAAAATTATCCTTTAAAACGAAACAAGCCCTTTTAGTTATCCAACCTTTTGCTTTTTATTGTTTTAACAATGAACCTTTAATACTTTTTTTTCATAATTGTTTTGATGCTGAAAAAAAACGTAAAGAACAACTTTGCTGGAATTTTAATAAGGCATCTGTCATTATTTTTTTTGATGGAAAGGAAAATCCTATTTCAGATGACGGTAATGAAATTCGTATCAATACAAAATCAAAAATTGAAATTAAAAATGCTTTTGATTTAGATGCTTCTACGGGCGAATTGAATGACTTACCTGATGCCAAAATTAAAGAATTTTCTTATTGGAATATTGTATCTGGTAGAATATGGGAAACTTACGCTGAATCATTTAAAAATGAAAACAGAGTAGATTACAAACTCCTTGAAAACATTGGTGCCGTTCGAGATATTTTCATTAAGAGTAAACCAGAAAAAGATAGGAAAGAAGCCGCGATTATCATTAATCGTGTGCTTGGGCGGTTGATTTTTGTGCGTTATCTCGTGGATAGGAATGTAAGGATCAACTTCAAAAAAGAGTATCTCACAAAGGAAGATTTAACCGATATTATTTGTGATAGTAAATATTTATATAGTCTTTTTGAATACTTACAAAGCAAATTTAATGGTGACCTATTTCCTTTCGTGCAAGAAAGCGAGGGTGATTTGCCAGATTCCTATTTGTATGAGCAATCAAAGTTAGAAAATTCGGACTTAGAATTAATCAGTTATCTTTTTGAAGGAGCAAAATTTTTAGGAAAAAATGTACAACCTTCATTATTTCATTTGTATGATTTTTCAGTTATTCCGATTGAACTAGTTAGTAATATCTATGAATATTTCATGGGTGACAAAAAACAGGATGAAAATAAAGCATTTTATACACCACCTTTTTTAGTTGATTATCTAATTAATGAAACGATTGAACCTTATCTAGAAAAACGAGATACGCGATACTGTACAACATTAGACCCTGCGTGTGGTTCGGGGATTTTCCTTGTCGAAACGCTGCGTCGAATTATTCTGAGGTATAAAAAATCAAATCCAGATATTTCGCCCAAATCATTCAAAGGTGATATAATTTCAATTTTATCTAATAACATTTTCGGAATTGATAAGGACAGAGACGCGATAGATGTTTCTATCTTTTCACTTTATGTGACTCTTTTGGATTTTATGAAACCCAAAGACATTGAGGACTTTCAATTTCCACCACTTTTACGCAGTAATTTTTTTGAAGCTGATTTTTTTGAAACTGATTTTAGTGAGAAAAAGCAAAATGATTTTATTGAGAGATTTAATCGGATAAAATTGGATTTTATTATTGGAAATCCGCCATGGGGAAAGGTAAAGGATAGCCCATATATGCAATACGCAAAGGAACGCTTGAAAAAAGAACCAGAGGAACTACAACGTCTTTTAGAGCATTTTCCCAACAAGAAGAAATCACAAATACAGCTAGTCAATAATAATGAAATCGCGCAAGGTTTTTTATTGAGAACATTTGATTTTGCTGTTAAAGATGAAACAACGTGTGCATTATTGGTTACAAGTAAGGTCTTACACAATCTACAATCTGATGTGTTCAGGAATTACTTTTTGAATCAAACTAAAGTTGAAAAAGTAGTTGATTTTTCGGCAATTAGAAAAGATTTATTTTCATTCAAACCCAAAGGCGCGAAGAAAACAATCAGACCTTGCGCCTTTTTAATTTACAAGTGGACTGATAATAGTGTTTCTCAAAATATCGTGCAGCATTATTCACCCAAAAACAATCGAATTTTTCAGGTTTTCAAAATATTAACCATTCAAAAATTTGATTATAAAAAAATTCGACAACAGCAATTTATTGACTTCGATTGGTGCTGGAAAGTGTTTTTGTATGGGAACTTGTTGGATTTTAAGTTTGTGAAGTTTTTGAAGGAAAATTTTAAAACAATTGCTCAATTAACTGATAATGAAAAAGAGTTTGTTAAGAATAGAGGAGTTGAGCCTAATGGCGATAAGCACAAAAACTTAGATTATTTACAAGGGCTTACCTTGATTGATACAAACAAAGATTTAAATCGATTTATTCTTACATTAAATAAGAATACAGAATGGAAAATAGGAAGAGGAAAAAACAGAAAAATATGGGATAGAAAAACCGCGTATTTGGGCAAAAAAGAAATGTTTGAAAAAGGTTTATTTAATGGTAATAGTTTATTGATTAGTAAGGGATTGAATCCATTTTTCTACGCTGTTTGTGCTTTTACAGACAAAAAAGCTGTTTTCAGAGATTCCATTTCAGGAATAAAAGCTAAAACGACATCCGGCATAGCCCTGATTAAGTCTTTTGTAGGTTTATTAAACTCAAAATTGTTTTCTTACTATATTTTTAGTGTTGGTTCATCAACAGGTGTTGAGAGAGAGCAAGTGCAAGACGCAGAAAAATTTTCCCTTCCAGTGTCTCCAAATCTAAAGATTGCTGACTTCATAGATGAAATTTCCGATGTAAAAGGTCAATTACATCAATTAGAACAAATAAATGAAGGTGAGATGTTTACTCCCAAGTTAAAACAACAAAAAAAAGAATTAGAACAAAAAGCACAATCTTTAGAGAATCGAATAGAGCGAGTCATCAATAAGACTTACAACTTCACAAAAGAGGAAAAAGCATTGATTGATTTTTCGCAGACGGTTTCTATTCCTTTATTTAAAGGTAACAGTACACCATTTGAGAAGGTCGGTAAATCACAAATGAACAAATATGTCAAAGTCTTTGAAAACCATTTTACGCAAGTATTCAACAAGCAGGGTAAATACTTTCAAGTGGATGTATTCGAAAGTGATTTTATGATTGGTGTGAAATTTAACGTTGTAAAAAACAAACCGGAAAAAACCATTAATTATAAAAAAGATGATAAGGAACAAACTGCCATAATGGAGATGCTCTCAGTCATTGCTTTTGAACAAATAACTGACCGCATTTTTATACAAAAGGATGTAAAAGTTATCAACAAGGACTCTTTTTGGATTATTAAACCGAATGAATTTAAATGTTGGCATGAAGCCGTTGCCTATTTGGATTTAGATGAGTTTATTCCAAAATTAATCAGACCACAAAAAACAATCTTAGCCCATGCCTGATGAGACCACATATAATGATGACTTCGGTTATCCAAAGGAAATACTCTGTGAATACCTCAAAAACGGTTTTCTGTTTTTGCATCAAGGATATGAGTTTATTCTGAATACGAAAACATACAAGCTATCAGAACAAAGCCGCAGACTTGAAAATCTTATCAGAGATGATATTTACAGAAAAGCCGTGGAATTATTAAAAGAAGAAAGCCGTAGAAATAGAGATAATAGGTTTTTGAAGTTTTCGTTTTATAATGAGCCGAGAGACGTGGAAGATGAATCAGACACAAAACGTTTAGATGTCCAGATAAATTACGATTCAGACCCATTACTTCCCGACTTAATTATTGAGTGTAAGCGGTTGGCAAATACAGACAAAAATCTGGCGTACATCCAAAATGGTGTTCAGCGTTTTGTAATTGGCAGATACAGCCCAACACACCCTATCGCCGGAATGATTGGATTTATAGAAACTGGAGACAAAACTGAAATCGTTCAAAATTTAAGCAATAAGTTATCCGAAAGACCGGAAACGATAAGCACCATACAACAACATAAAACCGAAACTTTCCCTGACGAATACGCTAACCACGTTTACCATTCTATTCATAAAAGAGAAAATTTACAGCCGATTGAGTTGTTTCATCTGATGATGGATTTTTGTGAAATTATTGAGCCTTAGAACTTCTTGAATAGCCGTTACAATCGTTGCTTCATCTTCGCCATAGCAAAGGCAAGTTCACCCCTTCGCCAGTCGAATATACGCCCCGTCTAAATGTTCAAAATCTTTATCGGAAGTCAGCAAGTCCATATCAAGTACGGAAGCGGTGGTGGCAATCCAGATGTCGTTTTTGCCCATATTTCTTGCTAAAGGGAACTCGCAACAAATAACCTACCCAATCTACTCGTTCTTTTTCGCTCACTCTGCGTTACGAAAATAGTCATTTATCCCTATAAACTCACATTCTCGCGCCTTGATTGAGCAAAAAATGACTTCGTATCTTGAGTAGGTTATCTGTTGCGAGTTCCCTAAATTTCAATGGAATGGTTTATCTCAAGTGTAGGATTCTAATTATGGCAAATTCGCCACAATTAAAATCAGTCGTTTGCGAAACTCCCCCAAAATCCCTATCTTTAAATTCCTTCAAGGACTTCAAAACAATTTTTATGACGATAACAGAAAAGAAAGCGCAGATACACGATTATCTCGAACAAGTAGATGATAATTTCGTGGAGGCGATTCACACCTTATTCAATGCCCATTTATCAGGCAAGGCAGAGGACGTGATAGGCTACAAGGCAGACGGCACACCTTCCTTCTCATCCGTAGAAGAAATGAAAGCCGAACTGGACAGACGAGTCGAATCCGTAAAAAACGGTAATTACCTCACCTTTGATGAACTCAAAAAAAGGTCTGACGCATGGCTGAAAAAGAAATCTATCGGGTAATATTTGAGCCTGTTATAGAAACACAGTTGGAGGAGATTGTCGATTATCTGTGCGAAAATGCCTCTTTCGATGTTGCTAAAAAAGTACACGCCGGAATATGGAAAGCGATGAACGACCTGCATTTCATGCCAACTCGTCATGGCATTGTGCGTGATATTAGCAACGAAAAAATTACCTATCGCCATGTCATCAAATGGTCTTACAATATCATTTTTACGATTGACGAAGATGAGAAGGAGGTCATCGTAGTTTACCTCACACATGAAAAGCGTGACCCACAGCATTTGATTGATGAATTTGGTGGGTAGTCGTGTGAACGCTATACGCACAAATTTTCATGTCATCTGCGCTGATTAATCTTCACCATAGCAAAGGCAAGTTCACCCCTTCGCCAGTCGAATACACGCCCCGTCTAAATGTTCAAAATCTTTATCGGAAGTCAGCAAATCCACATCTGGTACGGAAGCGGTGGCGGCAATCCAGATGTCGTTTTTGCCCATATTTTTTGCTGTAAATTTGAATGGAATCACCACATTATTCCCACTAAGTATCAGGAATAAAATAAATGTATATTCTCGACTTGTTCTTTTTCCTTTATATTTCACCAAATTCTCCTTATCCCGAAAGCATTCGGGATAAGGAGAATTTGGCTCATGTAAAGAAAAAATAACGGCGTGAAGATGTAGCGTTTGTTATCTTTTTGTCCTTAAATCATTTTTTTTGTGCTAAAAACTAAGTCACACTTTCAATGTTTTACGTTATTTTTTTTATCATCTGCTATCACATATTGCATAAACAATCTGGTTAAGACAAGTGATTATCGGAAGTTCTTTTAATTTAATGCAACTATCGTCATATAAATAGCTACTATTATTAATAGTTATTTATGGTGTGATACCAAAAACCATTAACTCAATCAGAGCTTCCACTGTCCACTGTATTTTAAAATCGAAAATTAATATTGCTAATATTAACACGCATTTCCAGATACAAAAATCTATAAATGGGTTTCGAATCTATGAATCTGTCGCCAGAATTTTGATTCTATTCAAAGCTTGTTTATTGGCGTGATTGCTATGCCAAATAAGAATAAAAGTGAGAACTATGCTGAATCTACAATTACAGAATCAAAGGATTCATGAATCGCTCCTTGATTATCAGCCCATTACACTCAAGGACTTGGATAGTGTTAAATTAATGAATCGTCAGGATACCAAAATGGTCATCAAGACAGAAACACTTCCGAGTGTGCTTAACGCCCTAGGCGATGATTACTTTGTACTTGAAATAGATGGTCGAAGAATAAGTTCTTACGAATCATTATACTATGATTCTGCGACCTTAGATTTGTACATGAAGCATCATAATGGTCATACGAATCGCTATAAAATACGTTTTAGAAAATATATTGAATCCAATTTATCATTTTTAGAGGTAAAATTTAAATCAAATAAAAAACGCACTATAAAAACACGTATTCGAACGGAAGATATTGAATACAACCTCCAACCTAAATCATTGGAGTTTTTGGAAGAACAAACACCGCTTGATGTCTCTAGCTTAGAGCCATCAGTATTAATATTTTACCGTAGAATCACGCTTGCCAACAAGGATTTGACCGAGCGCGTAACGATTGATGTAAATTTGAGTTTTCAAAATTACTATTTACGCGAGGTTATCGAACACCCGGACATGGCAATTATTGAAGTAAAACAAGAACGATTTAATAGAAAATCCCCCGCAGTACAAGCCTTACACGCACATAGAGTTTACCCAATGACCTTGAGTAAATATTGTTTGGGTGTGATGACTTGTCTCGACTCCATAAAACGAAATTCATTCAAAAAGAAACTTTTAAAGTTAGCAAAAATCACGGGAAATGATGTTTACAGAGATATTGCTTCAAGCAGCCCCGAATATCAGCTGGTTTGATATTGGAAACTTACCTACCTTATTCGTAAAATTTGGTATTAATTTACTCGTTGTATATCTGATAGTAATACAGATATATAGCAAAAAAAATGATAAACGTGACTATATTTTCACGTATTTCATTTTCAATATGCTTATCTTCTTCCTTTGTCATCTTATGATAAATGTGGAGTTGGGAATGGGCTTTGCCTTTGGTCTGTTCGCGCTGTTTTCTATTATGCGCTATCGTACACAGACGATAAGTATCAAAGATATGACCTACCTTTTTGCGGTGGTTTGTGTCGCAGTGATGAATGCCATCAATGTGGTAGAACTCGCTATATTGGAACTGCTTTTTATCAACGCAACCATTGTTAGCGCACTGTTTGCTATGGAACGTACCTTTTTTCAGGAGAATCTGGTATCGCGCAAAGTACAATACGAAAAAGTAAAATTGGTACAGCCACAACATTACACCGAGCTAAAAGCTGACCTCGAAAAGCGAATGGGTTTGGAGATTAAAAAAATAGAAGTATATTCGGTCAATTATTTGACAGATAGCGCAGTACTTTTTGTCCATTTCGATGCTGATGAAATGGAAAACAAGCTCGAAACAAAAGTAGACCTTGATGCCATAGATAATGCAAAATTCAATGGACAAGCTCAATTTGAAGAAGCAATTGCTTGATATCCGTGAATCGCGGATTCGTTAATTCGTGATTCGTTTTAAGCGATAAATTCCTCTTAAAAAATGATAGTCAAACCTATAAGGATTTCAAATCCTTATAGGTTTCTGCGTAAAAGACAATTAACATTAGGAATTGGTAGACTGGTTGACTGGGGAATTGGGATATTGGGATATTGGGATATTTTGCTTCGTAAAATATTTTTACTAGTCCTAACTCCCCAGTCAACCAATTACCCAATTCCCCAATTACTCAGTCAACCAATTACCAAAGGCAATTAACATAAAACACTATTATTGAATGGAAATTTTCAAATTCCGATTAAAATACGGGATAAGTACACGTTCAAATTGGAATTTGGCTTTGCGAATTTGGTGCTTATGCGCCATATTGCTGCTACATTCAGGTTTGTATGCACAAGAATCCGACTTTGAATTGTGGAAAGCCATAGAAGTAAAAAAAGGATGGGGAAAAGATGTCACATTCTCCTTTGAAGAACAAGTCCGACTCAACAATAATGTCTCTCAATTCAAGTCTGCTTTTTTTGATTTAGGTGCTCGCTACGAGCTTGGTAAACGTGCGCGAATATCGCTAGGCTATCGCTACACCAATAGGTTAAAATCGGAAGGTCAGCGTTTGTACACTGATTTTTCCTTCAAATCTCGTCGCGAATTTCTCAATATTGAGCCAGCTTTCAGAATACGTTATCAGGAAGATTACGAGGTAGGCGAATCCGCAGAACGCAGCGTGCGTCCCAAAATTTCAATCAAAACCGATGTAAAACCGCTACGATTGAGCGTTTCATTCGCCGCCGAATTATTCTATCAACTCCTTACCGAAGGCAATCAATTTGACCGTTATCGCTTTAATTTTGGGCTTTCGTACCCACTTTCAAACCAAAGCAGTGTCACTCTTGCTTATCTTTTTCAAGAAGAGTTTGACGTCCGAAATCCACTGACTTCCAGTATCGTTTCCCTCTCTTTTTCCATAGAACTATACCAATACGACCTCGAAAGTCGCCGACGAATGCCGAGGGTAAAGCGATAGCGAGTTGCGAGTTTTTTCGCTGCGCGAAAAAATAACCCGAAACCCGAAACTCATTAATTCGCCAGGTCTGAGATGAATTTTATTCTCATCAATTGGATTTCGTCCAATGTGATGTCATCTTCTTTCAATTCGGCGTAGGCGGCTTCGATAGAATCGGTTTCTGCTTCCATGAAATAGTCGTGAATATCATCACGTGAATATTCGTCTACATTATCTTCTATATAATAATTGAGGTTGAGTTTTGTACCTGAATTGACGATCATTTCGAGTTCGTGCATGAGGTCTTCCATACTCATACGATTGCTTCGCGCAATATCTTCCAGCGGAATTTTGCGGTCAATACTCTGTATGATAGCGACTTTTTGACTGGATTTATTGGGTATAGATTTGACCACAAAATCATGTGGGCGTTCTATATCATTTTCTTTTACGTATTTCGAAATGGCTAACACAAATCTTTGTCCGTAGCGAGTGGCTTTGCCTTTCGTAACGCCGGAAATATTTGCCATATCTTCCACGCTTGTCGGATAATGCGTTGCCATATCTTCCAACGAAGGGTCTTGGAAAACGATAAAAGGCGGTACATTTTTTTCCTTAGCGACTTGTTTACGAACGTCTTTGAGCAACTTGAACAATATGGGGTCGAGTGCTGCAGATTTGGCAAAAGCGGCAGCATTGGCAATATCCGCAGCAGCGAGTAATTCGTGGTTATGATTCATTGGGATTTCAAATTTCGTAGGCGATTTGATGAAGGCACGCCCCGCATCCGTCACCTTTAAAATCCCATAATTTTCAATTTCTTTCCGTATCAAGTTCATCAACAAACCCTGTCGCAAGACAGAATTCCAAAAGTGGTCTTCCTCATTTTTTCCTACTCCAAAAAGCGATAATTTATCCAACCCATAATCCGAAACCTCCTTTGTTACCTTACCCGTCAGGAAGCTAATCATGGGTTTGATACGATTGTTTTCGTTTAATTGTATAATGGCTTCAATCGCATGTTTCATCTCCACTTGCACATCTCTGCGCTTTTTGGGGTGGCGACAGTTGTCACACATTTCATTACAATCGTTGCGCTCAAAATGCTCTCCAAAATAGTGTAATAGAAACTGTCGGCGGCAAGTTCCAGTCTCGGAATAAGCCGTCATTTCATCCATCAGTTGTGCGCCCATTTCGCGTTCGGCAGCGGGTTTGTCTCGCAAGAATTTTTCGAGTCGCTGCATGTCTTTATACGAGTAATACGCTATACAAATTCCTTCTCGACCATCGCGTCCTGCACGTCCTGTTTCTTGATAATAATTCTCTATGCTTTTAGGAATATCGTAATGTATAACAAAGCGTACATCAGGCTTATCTATACCCATTCCGAAAGCAATCGTTGCCGCGATGACGTCGATGTTTTCCATCAAAAAATCATCCTGTGTTTTGCTCCGTGTCTTGGCATCCAATCCGGCATGATAAGGCGCAGCTTTTACTCCATTAACATTCAAAAGTTGGGCGAGTTCTTCGGTTGCTTTACGGCTTTGTACGTATATGATACCTGATTTGCCGAGGTGCTGTTGGATAAATTGAACGATGTTTTTCGCGCAGTCTTCTTTGCGACCTTTCGGACGTACTTCGTAAAAAAGGTTGTCACGATTGAAGGAGGAAATAAATATATTTTCATCCCTCATTCGAAGGTTTTTCACAATATCCGTTTTTACTTTTGGCGTAGCCGTCGCAGTAAGCGCAATGACCGGAATATCAGGATTTATTTCATCCAACATCACTCTAATACGACGGTATTCCGGGCGAAAATCGTGTCCCCATTCGGAGATACAGTGCGCCTCATCTACTGCGACAAAAGATATTTTTGTATTGCTGAAAAATTCTATATTTTCTTCTTTGGTGAGTGTTTCGGGAGCGATGAAAAGGAGTTTAGTCACGCCGCTTTCTATGGCTTTTTTGACTGCACGTATTTGTACTTTACTCAATGAGGAGTTCAGAAAATGCGCCACATCGTCGTCGGTGCTATGTGAACGTATCGAATCCACTTGATTTTTCATTAGCGCGATCAGTGGTGAAATCACCAATGCCGTACCTTCCATCATCAAAGCAGGCAATTGATAACAAAGGGATTTACCTCCGCCTGTGGGCATAATAACAAAAGTATCTTTGCCATCCAGCACACTTTGCACTATTCTTTCCTGATTTCCTTTAAAGCTATCAAAACCAAAATATTTGTCCAAAGCCCCTTGTAGGCGTGTTGTCGTTTTTACCATGATGTATTTAATTTGCTGTCTCGTAATGGCGCAACCAAGCTCAAACCCAATTCAATTTATCTTTAGCGAATCATAATAATTCACCTATCTATTTACCGCTTAATTTCACGCCTATTATTAACTTACGAAAAAACAAGTTCACAAAACTATTACTCTACATTTTTAATACATAGATGAATACGTAAATATGTGTCAGGACAAAACATTCATTTTAACATTTTCTCATTATATAAACATTCATCTACTTGATTACTTACTGTTTGAATTGTCAAAATAGAATCGAAGATACAGTTTTCCTTGACAATTATAGAGACTAAATGTACATAAAAAATAGGAATTATAATAAAATTTAAAAAAAAATAATACGTAAAACGTATGTTTGACGGGTTGAGGAGTTGTTGTATTGATGAGTTGAGGAGTGCTGACGAATTGTTCTGTTGAGGTTTTCGCGCAGCGAAAATAAAATATGTCAACCCGTCAACTCAACAACCCTTCAACCCGTCAAGTGCCTGTTCAATATCTTCCCAGAGCCATTCTACGTCTTCCAGCCCGATATAAAAACGAATGAAATCCCAGGGTAAGTCAGGTTTTTCGCGTCCTGCGACATTGTAAAAGCCGCACATTGGGATGATGAGCGATTCGTAACCGCCCCAAGAAACTGCCATAAGGAAGCGTTCGAGCTTGTCGCAAAACGCTTCGACTTCTTCTATACCTTTGGCTTTCAGTCGAATAGAAAATAAGCCGCCTACGCCAGACATTTGTTTTTGAGCGAGTTCGTATTGTGGAAAATTGGGCGAAAAAGGGAAATACACTTTTGCTACTTTTGGGTGTTTTTCCAATCGGCGGACTATTTCTACTGCACTTTCGTGACTACGTTGGATGCGTAGGGGGAGCGTGCGTAAACCGCGTATTACGAGTGCTGCATCGTGTGGCGAAATCGTGCCGCCAAGCGTCATCAATTCCGATTCAAAGAGCTTTTTCATCATCTCTTTTTTTCCACAAATAACGCCTACGACGACATCGCTATGTCCGTTGAGGTATTTTGTGCCGGAATGTATCACGATGTCGATGCCGTGTTCGACTGGGCGTTGATAGATGGGCGAGGCGTGGCTGTTGTCGATTATCGTGGTGATTCCGTGTTGCTTGGCGAGTGTTGCACAGGCTGTAAGGTCTTGAATTTCAAAGGTTTTGGAGTTGGGGCTTTCGAGGTAGAGTACGCGAGTGTTTGGTTGGATGGCGGCGGCGATTTCTTTGGTATTTTTTGCATCTACGAAGGTATGACTGACGCCAAATCGTGCCAAAAATTTGGTGAGTAGTGCGTGTGTCCAGCCATAAGGTGCTTGTACGCACACAACGTGGTCGCCCGCCTTCACGTTGCCGATGACTGCCATTGCGACTGCCGCCGCACCACTGCCAACCACGAGTGCGTCTTCGGCGTTTTCTAATGCCGCGATTTTGCGTCGCAGAATTTGTACCGTAGGGTTGTTGCCGCGCGTGTAGAGGTGGTTGTCGTATTCGTCTTCAAATTTTTTACGAAAATCAGCAACGCTATCAAAAACGAAATTGCTGCTCTGTATGATAGGCGGCGCAACGGCGTTGAAGTAGCGTTCGCGTTCTTCGCCTAAGTGGGTGAGGATATTGGATTGGTGCATGGTAATTTTTATAATGGATAAGTTCAAGTTCAAGTTCAATAATTAATTCGCTTTCAGCGAATTATGAGGTGTGAAAGTGTTACTTAATTTTGTCCTACTACTTAATAGACTTTATTTAGAAATATTTTGTATGCAGCTAACATTGTCTTTTTCCGATACTCTTCCCCTATTTTTCGCTCCGTACCGTAGGGTATGCAGCTCAAAATGAGGCTCGATTATCGAAAAAATACAAAATTCCATGCATACAAAATATTCCTAAATGAAGTCTAGTGAAAGAAATTAAAACTAAAAAACAACAATTGAGATGAAATACCCCGTACAGGCAACTTAAGTCGAGCTGTGCGATTGAAATAATTAGCTATAAATTTTAGCTTGAATTATCCAAGATGCGTTAGCATTGACCCCGTTTGTAGCAAGGTTTAAGCAAAAACAGATTAAGGTACGTAGTACCGACACCATTCCGCGTACAAACAGTGTCGCTCCTAACGGAGCTTTAAAGACTTTGGGAACTATTTTGCTACAAACGGGGACGGTACTAATGTACCTTTTGAACTAACGCATTTCAATCGCACAGGTTGACTTCAGTCGCCATGTTGCAAATAACAATTGTGAAACAGATGGCGATTGAAATCACCTCTATGGGTTCGCTCTAATTAAAATCATTTTTTCACATAAAAACCAACACGAATAGACATAAAAAAGCGAGGCATAAACCTCGCTTTTTTATTTTTTATTGGAAAATAAATTAAGTCATATTAATTTAATCTTAATCTCAATCTCAATCTTGTACTTAAACTTATCTACTCTACTCCGTGCATCATTTTCTTTAGCGTACCATTGAGTAAGACGAGTACAAAGGCTGCACCTGCCGGAACAACGGTAAATATCAGGAAGAAAGTAGACATACTAGAAGATTCTACGATTTTATCAATATGACTACCTGTGATACCTCCTGCGAAATTGGCGATGAAATTGGCGATAAAGAATACACCAAACATCAAACCTATCAAGCGAAGTGGTGCGAGTTTGCTCACGTAAGACAAGCCTACGGGCGACAGACACAACTCTCCAAGCGTATGGAAAAGATATGCCAATATCAACCACATCATACTCACCGAAGCTGTTTTTGCACCTTGCGGAATACCTGCGCTTCCCCAAGCCAATATAGCAAATCCGGTCGCAAGCAAAGCAAGTCCAAGTGCGAATTTGAGTGGTCCGGAACGGATGATTTTTAAGTCCCAAAACTTGGAAAACATCGGCGCAAAGGCAATGATAAAGAAGGAGTTGAGAATACCAAACCATGAGGCGGGTACTTTTGTCTCGTTGTTCTGAAACTGTGTGTACAGCATCCAAATAACGATTGCCCAAATAATTACGAAGCTAAAGCCTAACACGATACTCGCAAAACCAACGTCTTTGAACGTAGCTTTGATCAACTTGGAAAGCACCCAAGTAATCACAACTAAGGGAACGATAGTGAGGATTGCATTAAAAATTTTGAAGGTCATCGCGGAGCTACCTACTAAGTCTCTGCTCGTATAATCACTTGCAAAAATGGTCATCGAACCACCTGCCTGCTCAAATGCCCACCAAAAGAAAATTGTAAAAAATGTCAATATCACAATCACCCATACTCGGTCGCGTTCAACCTTATCTAAGCCGGGGTCGGAGACAATAAAACTGATAATACCTGTAAATGCTCCAAGAATAATAGAAGGCATGAATATGGTATTTACCAACGATAAATTTGAAGCAGCGCTATGAAAATCGGGTATCATACTTCCTAAAAAATAAATCGCAACACCAACAACTAAAGCAATAATACCACTGGTCGTAAATCGTTTTGAATTAGATTCTGTGATCGGATTAGTATCAGCAAGACCTGTATCAGCGATACCATCATTTGTGGGCTTCAATCCCACTGTACCAAACATTTTGCCGGATAACAAGAACTGTACGGCTCCCGCAATCATAAATAACATCGCCAAACCAAAACCGTAAGACCAACCTACTGTTTCACCAATATAACCGCATAGCATAATACCCAAAAATGCACCTGCATTGATACCCATGTAAAATATCGTATAAGCTCCATCTTTTTTCGCTTCATCCGAATAGAGTTGACCGACCATAGAGGAAATATTTGGCTTAAATAATCCATTTCCAAGTATCAGTGCAGTCAAACCCAGATAAAAGAATATCGGTATTTCGAGTGCCATAAAGAGGTGTCCGAGTGCCATCACAAAAGCACCGATGACGACAGCTCGCCTATATCCCAAAAATTTGTCGGCGATAATACCTCCAAATAAAGGCGTAAAATAAACCAAACCCGTGTATAAAGCATATAAACCGAGTGCATCGCTACGTTCCCAGCCATAACCGCCATCGGTAATAGAAGATACGAGAAACAGCACCAACAAAGCCCTCATTCCATAGTATGAAAAACGCTCCCACATCTCTGTAAAAAACAGGATAAATAGTGCGCTCGGATGTCCGAGTATTTTCTTTTGGGCTTCAAAAAAATTTGCATTTTCACTGACCTTATTAAAGTCCGCCATAGTAATTCGTTTATAAATTTAAAGTTTGGATTTTAAAAAGCACTAATGTAACACTTTTTTGTACTTCGTAGCGAAAAATAACGAAATTTAATGCTGCGTGAAATGTGCATCTAATAAAAGAGAGGTTTTTTCCCATAAAAACGACACCAAAGCGGTGGAACGTTTTGGATGAAAATATTGTTATTATTGCGGACATTAGACTTTATTTAGGAATATTTTGTATGCATGGAACTTTTGTATTTTTTCGATAATCGAGCCTCATTTTGAGCTGCATACCCTACGGTACGGGGCGAAAAATAGGGGAAGAGTATCGGAAAAAGACAAAGTTAGCTGCATACAAAATTTTTCTAA
>Ga0209295_1000352_pt1 | contig 25809 bp, 18 predicted proteins | sample Porto_5metaG_FD_187428 | JGI IMG/M metagenome (GOLD analysis project Ga0209295, IMG submission 187428) | Marine algal microbial communities from Porto, Portugal - Porto_5 metaG (SPAdes) (version 2) | ecosystem: Host-associated > Algae > Red algae > Unclassified | place: Portugal: Porto... | reverse complement strand
TTGAAAGCCGCACATAGCCTTAGCTACAGCCTGTCCCGAACTCCGATTCGGGATAAGGATTTCAAAGGATTCTTAGACGGAAAAAAGACGAGTATAATGGCACATGTTATTTAATTTCTTTCACTTAAAAACATTTTAAACATAAAAAAATCTATTAAGAATGAAAAATCTAATTAAGTTAGCTTTTATCACATTTATTGCTTTAGCTGCGAATATGGGTGCTCTATCTGCCCAAGATGATAATCAGGGTAAAGTATACCTAATTGAAGAAATCTATTTATTTGATGAATTGGATTATGCTTTTTATCAATCCTATAATGCCTTTTTGAGCGGTCAAGATGCTCGTGCAGGTGCGCGATTGAAGCGTGCCGCTTACTTTGTGAGACTAGAGGCGAATGAAGCAAAAACCCATAATAAAAAGCCCATCGAAAAGCAGGCAAACCGCCTAATGGCTCTATCGGATAGTATTGCATTGGGTAAAATAAACTCGGCAGCGAGATTGCGCCGTGCTTATTCGCGGACTCACCACGTACTCGCACAGGATTATAAATTGCGTGCCGCAGGGTTTTGGGCTGGTGAAAAAGCAGAACAAACCGGACATGCTATGATGGCTGCCGTAGGTCATTTAGGACATGCCGCCAAGTGGACAGGCAGAAAGGTAGAGCAAGGCGTCGTTGGTACAGGAAATGTCATCGGTAGTGCTGGAAAAGCTGTCGGAAAAGGTGCTGTATCTACCGGAAAAGCTGTTGGAAAAGGTGCTGTATCCGCAGGAAAAGCTGTCGGAAAAGGTACTGTATCCGCAGGAAAAGCTGTTGGGAAAGGTACTGCATCCGCAGGAAAAGCTGTCGGAAAAGGTGCTGTATCTGCAGGAAAAGCTGTTGGCGAAGGTGCCGCAACTGCCGGCGTAGAGAGCTATCGAGGCGTTCGCTGGCTCGCCGGAAAAATGATTCAAGGCGTAGCTTTTGTACCCGAAAAGGTAGGGCAAGGCTTAGAATGGCTCGGAAAAAGCATCGACAATATCGGAGAAGACGTAGAACCCAACCCACGCCCGAAAAAATCGAAAAAAGAGAAAGAATAATTTACCACTGTATGGCATAAAAAATACCGCATAAGACGATGTCTTATGCGGTATTTTTTTTACTTTTGAATAAAATAAATTAAAAATATATGGTTCTTTGACAAATATAGTGATTATTCGTTTTTCGTCTGTTCGTTTGTCTTTCTTGCGTAAGTGAAAGAAATTAAATAAATTGTTCCATAATGCGCCGTAATTTTTTCTTCTAAGGTCGCACTGAAATATAGCCATTTTTTAATTAATTAAAATTATTTTATAATTTATTTATTATTAAAAATGAATTATTTATAAATATTTTTTATTATAAAATAATTTAAAAATATCCTTATTTCAGCAGAACCTTCTAAAGAATTTAAAAAATCGTTGCATAGCCATAGCTACGGAACTATTTTTTGTGTTTTTTAGAAGGGAAAAGAACAAGAACAATTCAGACGGGTAGATTATTTTTTCGTCTTCCCTAAGTAGTGGGACTCGTTTTGGCTAAGCCGAAATACGTTCAAACAACACCTATTGTCTCTTCGAAAGGGACAAGCAATCACAGGATTTATCACACAACCAACTAATAATAAGAGTATATTTGGTATACCAAACTCATTCAAAAAAAAAAGCAATGCACGCATTGCTTTTTTAAACAATATTTCCTAACTTCGCATTTGAAAACATACTTGTAAAACCGTTCAAAATACAGCATTTTTTTAATTAAATTGAGTATGTCACAAATAGGTGGTATTATAAAAGGTACGGTAGTGCCAAAACCGTTTGTAGCAAGGTCTAAAGAACAATCGATTAAGGTACGTAGTACCGACACCGTTAGCGCGTACAAACGGTGTCGATGCTAAGGCATCTTGTCATTGAAATGTGTTACCACCGATTTGTGATGCACTCAATTAAATTCATCCCTTGGCGGCTAAAGTCGTCATTACAGTATAATATTATGGCAGACAAATATTTCTCTATGGACAACTTGCGCTTCCTGATGTATGAAGTGCATGATACGCCCGAATTGGCGAAACACCCAAAGTATGCGGAGTATACACGCGAGACTTCAGATATGATGCTCGATGCAGCTAAACAACTGTCTGACAGTATGTTATTTCCTTATTATGAGGAAGTGGATAGATATGGTAGCGACTATAAAGACGGTACAATTCAAGTGCATCCGATTATCAACAAATTTATGAAAGCTGCCGGAGAGGGCGGTTGGATTGGCGCGGCGGCACCCACAGAAATCGGCGGTATGCAGATGCCTTCGTCTTTGCTCAATGCGGTAAATATGTTGATGGGCGCAGCGAATAATTCGATGGTTGGCTACACGGGTTTGACCGGAGGCGCAGCGAAATTGATTTATTCGTTTGGAACGAAAGAGCAACAAGATAAATATATTCCAAAGATGTTTTCAGGCGATTGGCAAGGCACAATGGCACTGACCGAACCGCAAGCAGGGAGTTCGCTATCAGATTTGACGACCTCCGCAAAGCCGATGGAAGATGGCTCATATCGTATAAAAGGACAGAAAATTTTTATCTCATCGGGCGATTATTCAGGCATCGAAAATGTAGTGCATCTCATGCTCGCACGCATAGAAGGTGCGCCGGCAGGGTCAAAGGGTATTTCCCTTTTTATCGTACCAAAACACCGCATCAATGATGACGGCAGCCTAACGCCAAATGACGTGACAACAGCAGGTGCATTCCATAAAATGGGGCAATGTGGTTATGCGACTTCGCACCTCATTATGGGTGAAAAAGAAGATTGTCACGGCTGGCTCGTAGGTACAGCAAATCGTGGTTTGCGACATATGTTTCAGATGATGAACGGGGCGCGAATTTCTGTCGGGGCTACGGGTGCGTCGATTGCTTCGGCGGCATACTATGCTTCTTTGCAGTACGCAAATGAGCGTCCACAAGGGCGTAGAATCCCCGACCGCGATATAAATAAACCACAAAGTCTCATCATCGAACACGCTGATGTGCGCCGTATGTTGATGTTGCAAAAAGTGATTATGGAAGGGTCGATTAGCTTGTTATTGGAATGTACCATGCTACACGACCGTATGCAACTCACTGATAATGAACAAGAAAAAGAAGATTTGGATTTATTGCTCGAATTACTGACACCGGTTGCCAAAACCTACCCTTCGGAAGCCGGAGGCGTGGCGGTGAGCAATGGTTTGCAGATATTTGGCGGTTATGGTTTCTGCAAGGATTTTCCTTTGGAACAACTGCACCGTGACATCAGAATTTGTCCGCTATATGAAGGTACAACGGGGATTCAGTCCATGGATTTGCTCGGCAGAAAGGTGACGACAGCCAACGGAAAAGCCCTCGTGTTATTCGCCGCAGAAGTGCAAAAAGAGGTGGAGGAAGCCATGAATTATGACGACCTCAAACCCTACGCCAAACGCCTAATCCAAGAGGAACAAAATCTGCAAGAAGTCACACAACACCTCGTTGACATTGCGATGCAGGGCGATAAAGAGGGCTTCCTTGCCGATGCCAATATCTACATGGAACTTTTCAGCGCAAATATCTTAGCATGGCAATGGCTCAAACAAGCTAACGCCGCCAAACGTGCCCTACTGACCGAAAATCCGCAAGGCGAACGCCTCAAAATGTTGGAAGGCAAGATACTTTCACTCAAATTTTACTTCAAATATGAAATGCCGAAAACAATGGCGTGGAGCGCGATTTTAAAGGATAATACGGAGCAATTGACCGTAGCGAAAAAAGACGAAGTCCTTTGCTAATTTGCGTTTATGTGTTATCGTGTTACAGTGTTATCGTATCTATCTATCGAGAATAACGATAACATCGTAAGTGAAAGAAACAAAATAAATTAGACCATTATGCTTGTTCTTTTCCATTGTAAAAAACATAAAAAAGACTTCGTATAGCTCGGCTATGCTCAGTTTTTTAGGTCTTTTACAAAGAAAAATAACTGCGCTTTCCGGTCTAATTTATTTAATTTCTGGTTCTTTGACAAATCCAGTGAAGTGAATGAAAATTTGGGCGTATCCCCCTCCTTATCAGTCGGGGGTCGGGCTATCCGGCACTCTCTCCACTCCGCTATCGCTACGTTACGTTCAAACAACACCTACTATCCCTTACGCAAGAAACGAACAATCGCGAGGCAGAAAAACAAACAATCACGGGATTTGTCAAAGAACTTAATTTCTTTCACTAACACGTAAATACAACAACACCATTTCAACATGAGAAAACTCTGGTTTACCTTCGGCGCAATCGTTTTTTTCCTAACGGTTGCCATTTTCTTTCCTTTTTATACTATCGCTTTTATCATTTTTGGGAAACGGGCAGTACGCCCGTTAGTATGGTGCAGTCATAAAGTCGTGTCGCGAATTGTGTTGGGCTTCATGCTCATACGTATGCGGGTGCATGGACGCGAACTCATTGATAATCAAAGAAATTATGTATTAGTAGGAAACCATCAAGCACTGATTGACATTTTGCTTTATGCGGTCGCTACGCCGTTTTCGTTTAAATTTTTAGCCAAAAAAGAATTAACGAAATTACCTTTTTTTGGCTATGTCGTGCAGCGATTTTGTATCGTCATTGACCGTAAAAATGCGGCTTCACGGAAAGAAAGTTTCAAGAATATGAAACAGGCTTTGGCAGAAGGTTTTTCAATATTTATCGCGCCGGAAGGTACTCGTAATCAGATGGATCAACCACTACAAAAATTCTACGCCGGCGCATTTCGCCTTGCCATCGAAACACAAAAACCGCTGCTCGTCCTCACACTCACCCATTCGGGCGAGCTAAATAATCCGCGTAAGAAAATGGATTTGTCGCCGGGTGTGGTAGATTGTTATTTTGATGTGCCGATTGAGACGGAAGGGTTGACTTTAGAGGATGTGCCGGAGCTAGAGGCGCAGGTGCGGGGGGTGATGTTGGGGCATTTGATGTAACACGGACATTCCTGTTCGTATTGTGTGAAGGGTGGACAGGAATGTCCGTGTTACGTCTCAAATAAAACCTCCATCTCCAAATCATTCTGAACCAATCCGCTTGAATGTTCGTTTTCATACAATCCGTAGGTCGTAATCATGGTGAGGAAAATGGCTTTTTTAGTGCCTGTTTCTGCTCTGAAAACGGCTATTTTTTGGCGCAATTGTCGTGCATACGATTTGGTGATTACGTAGGGTTCAGTGGAGAATTTGATTTCACACAAATTGATAACTTGGTCTCTGCGGTCAATGATTAAATCAATTTGTGCGCCGTCCTTTGCGTCCTGACTTTTCCATGAAAAAGTATGACTGATAAGCCCTCTGATACCCAAAGCATCTTTAATTTGTTGGATGTGATATAGGCAAATTTGCTCAAAAGCATAGCCACTCCAAGCCCGGTAAGCGGGGGTATCGGTGGCATTGCTCCAATTGTACAAATCGCCGGGGTCAGAGCCTTCGATAAATCGCAAATAAAACAACGTATAAAAATCTACCAACTGATATAAACTGTTCTTTTTCTTTTTATTAAATGGATTATAACGACGAATAAAACCGCTTTTTTCCAACTCATCTAAGATAGCTGTAAGCGTGCCACTGTTCGTGATTTTTGCATATTTGATGATTTCGCTGCGAGTCAAACCCTTTGTTTTTTGAGCAATTGCGCGTACTACCGCGATGTGCCTTTCTGCCTTCGAAAACAGGGCGCGAAAAAGATTATCAAACTCCAAACGAAGCAACCCGTCGGCAGCAAAAGCGGTTTGCTCAATATTCTGCATAACGCTGTAGCCTTGCGACACCCGATTGAGATAAAAAGGAATCCCGCCCATGACCATGTACAATTGTATGATTTGGTAGTGAGTCAACGCAGGATTTTTCAATTTCAATAATTGCGCTGCTTCGCGGAGGGTAAAAGGAGCTAAACGGATGCGCTCGGTGATGCGGTTGTGCAAGCCACCTTTGTGGTTGATGAGCTTGTTGATTATCCATGAAGCCGCCGAACCGCAAACGACCAAAACGACATCATCTCTCGCTGCTGCCCAACTGTTCCAAAAATGCTCTAAAGCAGGAATAAAATCAGATTTTTGATTGTCGAACCACGGCAATTCGTCCAAAAACACAACTTTTTGTGGGTCTTTTGAGGCTTTCAGAAAATCAATTAATTGGCGGAAGGCTAAAAACCAATTTTTAGGAACGCCATTTAGGGGCTTTTCTTTTTGATACTCTTGTAGCGTGGTGTAAAAATTGAGTAATTGCTGTCCTTTGGTCACATTGGCAATAGCCGTCATTTGAAAAGTGAATTGATTGTCAAAGACTTGTCTGACCAATTCCGTTTTTCCGACCCGTCGCCTACCATATACTGCCACAAATTCTGATTGACCGCTTTTCAATAATTTTTTGAAAATTTGCTGTTCACGTTGTCGCCCGACGAATTGTTTCATGCTATTATTTTTAACTTAAAGTATGGTTTTGGAGTAAATTTAAGTCAAAAATAAGTTATTTTTGACTTAAAGTGTAGTTTTGAGTGGGTTTAAGTCAAAAATAAATATATACGCAAATATAGGCTGTGTTTTTATTTTCTATAAAAATTGCTAATGTGAGCTATTTTTGCGTATATTGCATAAAAAACACCCAAATTTTACATTATTTTTGTTTAATACAATAAAAATAAAGCAATGATACGCATAGAAGAGTTTAAGGTTAAAAATTATAAAAATATCGGTGAGGCAGATTTGAAGCTGTCAAATTTCAATTTGATAGTAGGGGTGAATAATTCAGGGAAGACGAATTTTATACAGACTTTGTCGTTTTTGGATTTTTTGATTAATGGAGCGATTGATGAAGTGGAAGAAGGGATGCAATCCGGTTATTTTGGTTTTACATTTAAAGGTGTTTATCCACCAAATAATGGGAACACTGAATTTTACTTGAAATTTTTTGATACAGAATTTGAAAATATTTATGAATACGGTCTTTCCATTAAATGGGAAAATAAAAAAGGACGTATAAAAGGTAAAATTGAATCAGAATATTTTCATTATAAAAACATTCATAAAACAGGTAAAGCCACAACCATATTTGATAGAGATATTTACAAAATAAATAAATTATTTGATGATTATAAAAAAGCAATTAAAATATCTTATGTAAAAGAATACCAAAGCATTTTTAGAATAATTAAAGTAATTCCAGTTGATAATCAAATACTTAATAAAGCAATTAATTCATTTGACAACGTATTAAAATCTCCAACTTTTTTCTTCTCAAGTTTTGAATTATCAAAATTAAGAGCATTTCAAATGGAAGATGCTTATTATGGAAATCGTTTGATGTCATTTGATTTAGAAAAAAATATTGCCGAAATACAAGATACACCTGATTGGACTTTCTTTAAAAATACACTAAGAAATTTATTAGATATTGAATATGTACAAGTTATTAGAGACGAAAATCATAAGCCGGTTCAAGGTGATATAGTATGTCGTGTTAAGCATCATAATCAAACCAAGTATATCAAAAGACTTTCTGACGGTGCCCTCCTCCTCATCGCTCTCCTAACCAAAATCCTCACTTCCAAACGCGATATTTTCCTCATAGAAAAACCCGAAAACTCGCTACACCCAACAGCATTATTAGGTTTATTGGATGTCATGGCGAGTTTTCATAAAGAAAAACAATTTATCATCACGACTCATTCGGAAACATTAGTTAGCCGTGCCAAACCGGAGGAAGTTATCGTTGCAAAAATCGGTGAAAGCGGCATGAGTGAAATTTCTAATATTCGAAATGTCAGAGAATTAAAGCGAAAATTACGCAATGACTTTATTAACTTTAGTGATTATGTATTTTTCGGAGAAGATGAAACCGTTGAAATCGAATATTGATGAGTCGTTCCAAGAAATCAAGGTGTATTTTGTTCATTCACGAAGGTCATACCGAAATCGTGTTTTATAAGCGTGTGTTTGAGGTATATTTGGCAGGGCGAAACATGAAAATGTATTGGGATAATCTGAAGAGACTCGGTGACATCAACAAAGATACCGACCGATTTATACGGCGTTTTTTAGCCAATAAAAAGTACGCGGAAAAGACTGAAATTCATGTATTTGTGGCTTATGACAGAGAAGGAAAGCGCAAAGATACTGACCCTGCATTGAATGTCGAACAACTCCGAAAAGACCACACACAAAAGCGAAAATCACGCATCAAAACCATTGAACAAATCGTCGCTACACAAGATTTGGAAAGTTGGTTTTTCCATGATATTGACGGCATTTACGATTACCTGAATGTACCCAAAAAAGACCGTACTTTCAGGGTACACAACGTAGAGAACCTAAACAACAAAGACTTAGCGGCACTTTTCAGAAAGCACGGAAAGGTATATGGCAAACGCAGTCAACAAAAAGGTGATGCGCTCGAAAAATTCATCGCTTCACTCAATATCGAATTGATTTACGAGCAAGCCAACGACCTGCGTGTAGGCGTGGAGCGGATGATTGAATGCTATGGCAATTAATTGATTATTAATAATTTACGTGCTACGAAGCCTTCCCACTCCTATCCATCACCATCGCCGAAGCCCCTAAGTACAGGAATGTCTATGTCACGATAACCGCCTCACCATCTCCGCAGCCCTCACATTTTCCGGAAATTTCTTCAAAATCAGATTCAGCCATTTTTTTGCATTCGACATATCACTTTTTGTGAGGAAATAACCAACCTTATTCAGCATTGCCAATTCATAATCGGGGTCGAGCGCAAGGGCTTTGTCGAAATGCGTGTTTGCAGGTTCGAGTTTGCCTTCGAGTAGCAAAATATAACCCAAATTATTCCACGCGACGGCTTGTTTTTCGTTTTCAGATAAAATAAATTCAAATACTTTTTTGGCATTCGCCAAATCCTGTTTTTGTAAATAAACTGTACCGAGTTTATTATTAAAATCAAGGTTAAACGGACGCAATTCGACGGCTTTTTTATGAAAAATAAGCGACTTATCGACATCACCCAATTTAGAAAAAGCCTCGCCAACGCGGTAGGCAGTCCATCCGTCTGAAAGGTCGTTGGGCATCGTGTTTTTCGCGTAAGCGGCAACATCCGTATAGTTTTCTTTTGTGAAATGATAGTGTACGAGTGTCGTTAGTTTTTCGGAAATACTCGCCCCTGGTTTCGACAAATAATAGCCCGCCGAATCCAACATCTGCCCTTCGGGTACAAACTTTTCATACAAAGCAATATAGCCTCGCGCCATATCCAAATCCGAAGGATTTTCATCTGTAAGACACTCTAAACCAATGAATCGTGCAATTTCGTTTTTCTGCGTTTCGGCTACGGGTACGCCTATCGCGTGGTCGGTGATGCGTACATGCGGAATGTCGATGCTGCCGCTTTTGGGCATGTGACATTCTACACAGTTATCTTGCTTGGCAATGCGCTCTGCCATTGGTGCGCTGCATAGTTCGCGGTCGGTTTTGGTATGGCAATTTTTGCAGGCATTATTGTACGTATCCGTTGTGGTGGTTTCGATGCTGTGGTGCGGATTGTGGCAGCTCGTACAACTCATTTTGCCGACCGTAAAGCATTTGCTCAAGCGCATCCTATCGGCTTGAGATGCCATGATAAATTTGTCGTGCGAATTGGTATAGCGCGGCAAAAAAACGTTCATGACTTCGTTCAATTTCATGCCGGGGCGGAAGTCGAAAAAATCCTTACCTTCGTTGAGTACCGCCGTGCCTTGTAGGTGACAACGCTGGCAAATATCAATCTCCAATTCGATAGGCAAATCAACGGGGTTGACGATGCTGTAATCAATATATTTGGCGGTGTCGATGATATTTCCAGCGAGTTTTTCGCGTACATGCAGCTCGCCCGCGCCATGACAACGCTCACATTCGATGCCGCGTGGCACAGTTTTGTATTTGTTTTCCGAACCTGCGACGTGATCGGGCAAGTGGTTGTGGCAGGTCATACATTCGGTGCCGATGATGCGCGAAAAACGTGAATTTGCGCCGCCTTCGAAGCCGGGTGCCATATCCCATTTACCATCTTGTGTATAGAAAGTAATCGGAGCTTGTGTGACGTAGCCGTTCTCATTGATGAGGTGGGAATTGGTGTGCTGCCCCGAACCTATCACGTAGCTGATGCGCTCGGTACGACTGTGCGTAGTATCGCCATTTTCCAATCGAAACTCCTTGATATACAGTACGCTATCCTGCCAGAAAGGTTTGTAATAAAAATCACTATCCGCATCATAAACGATGGCGTGTCGGTCAAATCGCGCCGCACTTTTCGTCTTAGTCGCATGGTCAAATGACTTGCCCATACCCGTGTGGATGTAGGTATCATAGACATTTTGGTGGCACGAACGGCAGGTCTGCATCCCGACATAATTTACCGTATCATTCAGGTTTTTGTAGGTCGTTTCGGTGGTAGCTTGTTTGGTCGGCGTACTGCAAAAGACCAACAAAAATGCCATCAAAACGAAAACGCTATATATAATTCGATTTTGCACCTTTGCAAGATACGGGTTTTTGGTGGTTTGGAGAAATTTCAACTTCAAAGATTTCGGGTAGTTTATTCGTCTGACATTTTAAAAGTCTAACGATACCCCACATCTTTTCGGGAAGCCTACTCGACGGACATTTTTAAAATGTCAGGAGAGAACATTTATACTTGTTTATATAAAGTCCTGATTTTCAGTACTAAGGGAAGACGAAAAAAATAATAAACGTTACATCTTCATGCCGTTATTTTTTGCGTGAGGGATAGGAGGTGTTGTTTGAACGTAATGTAGCGATAGCGGAATGGAGAGAGTGCCGGATAGCCCGACCCCCGACTGATAAGGAGGGGGACACGCCCTAACTAATATACTCAACACTGGATTTGTCAAAGAACCAATTAGTTTTATGAAAATAAATTTATTAAAATATTTGCGAGTGATGGTATATTTTACTATATTTGATTATATTAGTTTACCCCGTGCTTTTGTCAATCATGCTTCTCCCCCAGCACGGTAAAACTATCACCTTCGTTTTATTCCTTTATAAATTTTAGTTTGACTTTTAATAAGTTTGGAATACGTCAATAGTTTTATCATTAAGCGAAGTAGAAACCGACATAAGTACAATAATTTGACTGCGATGCACCCGATACTATTGAGATTAATCGGCTTAACATTGTATATCTTGTCGGTTGCTACTGTTAACGCCCAGATACAGCCTACCTTCCGCGATATTGATTATGTGGGCGATGGTTTGCAAAATCATCTACTCGATGTTTATGTTCCTCCCGATGTCAACTCGCCGCGTCCTGCGGTGGTCTATATACATGGTGGCGGTTGGAAAAACCAAAGTAAAAAAGGTACGCTTCGCGATGACCTCCGCCAGCTTTACGAAGATGCCCAATATATTATCGTTGATATCAATCATCGATATAGTACCGAAGCCATTTGGCCCGCTCAGATATATGATTGTAAAACTGCGATTCGACATATCCGCTACCACGCTGATTTATATCAGATTGACCCTTGTGCCATAGGTGTGATAGGGCATTCCTCGGGCGGACATCTTGCCGCTATGCTCGGTACCGCAATAGGAATAGATAGCCTTGAGGGGTATCATTTGGGCTATCCCGATGAGCGTAGTGATGTGCAGGCAGTCGTTGATTTTTTCGGACCTACGGATTTTCTTCAAGCAGATGGGCTGTATCCGAACGTCTGCGAATCTCCGGTTATTTACGAAGAACCCGGCTCTATGGTGTCGCAGTTGGTGGGCTGCTTCATCACTGAATGTGCGGACAAAGTACAAGCCGCCAATCCGATTACCTACGTGGATGGCAATGAGCCGCCTTTTAGTATTTATCATGGTATTTATGATTGTACTGTACCAGCATTACACAGTGCATTGTTGTATAGTGCGCTCATTGAGAATAATATACCAACTCAAACCGATTTTGCGCAAAGCGCAGGACATGCCGACCCTCTCTTTTATACTACGGCTGTGATAACAGAATTAACCAATTTTTTTGTCGAGCATCTTTCCCTTGAGGTTTGTGAAGAAGTGCCTTCTTGCGAAATTGCTTCCGATCATATTTCTGTCGAATTGTATGCTTATATGGAAGGTCCTTTTGATCCCGTTATTGGACAAATGACCACAAATCTCAATACAATTCGCGGACTCCTGCCCGGACAAGCACCGAAAAATCCCATTATTGACCCAACTCTCGCAGGGCAGCCTTACAACATGCCGCCTTGGAACTACACAGGTACAGAGGGTTTCGACTGGACGGATGATGATTATAACGGTACGGAGGTTGATTGGGTATTGGTCAGTTTCCGAACCGAGGCAGCTAAAAGTACTGAAGTCGTACAAACTGCCGCTCTAATTCATCAAGATGGTAGCATAACATTCCCCAATCCGTGTTTTCTGACAGAAATGATGGGAACGGCATTTTATATCGTCGTGGAACATCGAAATCATCTCGGCATCATGAGCTCAATAGCCGTTAATGTGCTTGATCATCGGCTTTTTTATGATTTTAGAGTGTCTGATAGTTATATTGTAGGTTTGGGTTTTGGGCAAAAACAGTTCCCGACAGGTGAATGGAGCATGTACGCTGCCGATGTCGAACAACTAGATATGCCTTCCGCACTCATCAACGGACTGGACAAAAACCTCTGGACGCAAGAAAATGGCAATTTTGGTGGCTACTGCCTACCCGATTTTAATCTCGATGGTGATGTGAATGGACAGGATAAATCATTGTGGTTCGATAATCATGGCATTTATTCGCGAGTGCCTAAGTAACGATAAAATAATAACTTAGTAAAGAGCTTGTCGAACGCACTGTCCCACAGGTTATTTTGTTTTAAAAAATTCGATTAATTTAGGGGTTTCACCTTCTTCGAGAATGACGGTGGAGACGCACGAAATCGGTTTAATTCGCAAAATCTGCGTTCTATTTCGTGTTCCATACGCATACGCGGGATAGATGCCGTATTCGCCGGCATAAGAACACCGTACTACGGTTTTGATGTATGTACCACATCCTGCCATTTTGACAAAAAATACAAGCTAAAAATACATTTTTGTCAGAGAAAAATACCTATTTCTGACAAAATTTCGCTCGAAAACCTCAAAAAACTGACTGGCACAAGTATTGAAAATAGATGAATCGTTAATCGTTTGGTAAGAAAATTTGGAACAAGGTCTTGCAAAGTAAAATACCGGACTAATTAATCATTCACTAATAAAACTAATTAAATAATAATGGGTAAAATAATAGGTATAGATTTAGGGACAACCAATTCCTGTGTCGCCGTTATGGAAGGTAACGAGCCGACGGTGATTGCCAATGAAGAGGGGCGCAGAACGACTCCATCCATCGTTGCATTTCTGGATAATGGCGAGCGTAAAATTGGCGATCCTGCCAAGCGTCAAGCCATTACCAATCCGACACGTACTGTGATGTCTATTAAGCGTTTCATGGGTACGAGTTTCACCAAATCTGCCAACGAAATTAAAAATGTACCATATACTGTCGTCAAAGGCGACAATGATACGGTGCGTGTAGAAATTGACGGACGCAAGTACACGCCACAAGAAATCTCGGCGATGGTCTTGCAGAAAATGAAAAAAACGGCAGAGGATTTTCTCGGTACTACGGTAACTGAGGCGGTCATCACCGTACCTGCATACTTCAACGATGCTCAACGCCAAGCGACCAAAGAAGCCGGACAAGTTGCCGGTTTGGAAGTGAAGCGTATCATCAATGAGCCGACTGCCGCAGCACTCGCTTATGGTCTCGACAAGCGCGATAAAGATATGAAAATCGCTGTTTATGATTTGGGCGGCGGTACATTTGATATTTCAATTCTCGAACTCGGCGATGGTGTTTTTGAAGTTAAATCAACTAATGGCGACACGCACTTAGGTGGAGATGATTTTGATCGCGTGATTATGGACTGGTTGGCAGAGCAATTTTTGGCGTCTGAAAACGTCGATTTACGCAAAGACCCAATGGCACTCCAACGCTTGAAAGAAGCCGCAGAGAAAGCTAAAATTGAATTGTCAGCTTCGCAAGAGACTGATATTCAGTTGCCTTATATTACAGCTGTAGATGGTGTACCAAAGCACTTAGCCACCAAATTGAGCCGCGCAAAATTTGAGCAACTCGCTGACGACCTCGTACAACGCACGCTCGGACCCTGCAAAGAAGCCATGAAAGATGCAGGCTATAGCAATGCCGATATTGACGAAATCATCCTTGTAGGTGGTTCGACTCGTATTCCGAAAATTCAGGAAGTCGTCGAAAAATTCTTTGGCAAAAAACCAAGTAAGGGCGTGAACCCGGATGAGGTAGTTGCCGTAGGAGCAGCGATACAAGGCGGTGTTTTGAGTGGCGATGTCACGGATGTATTGCTCTTGGATGTAACGCCACTTTCACTCGGTATTGAGACGATGGGCGGTGTTTGCACCAAATTGATTGAGTCAAATACGACCATTCCTGCCAAAAAGTCAGAGGTATTCTCTACGGCTGCCGACAATCAACCTTCGGTTGAAATTCACGTCTTACAAGGCGAGCGCAGCATGGCGAAAGACAATAAGAGTATCGGTAAATTTATCCTCGATGGCTTACCACCTTCGCAACGCGGTGTACCGCAAATCGAAGTCACCTTCGATATCGATGCCAATGGTATTTTGAGCGTTTCTGCAAAAGATAAAGGCACAGGAAAAGAGCAATCTATCCGTATTGAGGCATCTTCGGGCTTATCTGATTCAGAAATTGAAAAGATGAGAGCAGAGGCAAAAGCCAACGAAGAAGAAGATAAAAAACAACGTGAAAGTATTGAGGCACTCAACAAAGCCGACCAATTGGTTTTCCAAACGGAGAAGCAATTGAAAGAATTTGGCGAGAAGATTCCGGAGGAAATGAAAGCCAAAATCGAAACGGCTAAAGACGAACTCAAAGCCGCTCACGCCGCTCAAAACGTTGATGCTATCAATACCAAAACCGAAGCCCTCAATGAGGCTTGGGCAGCAGCGAGTCAGCATATGTACCAAGACGGCGCACAGCCTGGTGCAGAAGGTGAACCCGCTCAAAATGGCGAAACCGCCGATGCTGATAGCGATAATACAGAAGATGTGACGGATGTTGAATACGAAGAAGTAGACGATAAGAAGTAATTGACGACTGACGGCGAACGGTTTTTGTTGTGCTGTAAAATATAAAAAGTCTTTCCGCTTGCGGGGAGGCTTTTTTGTTTTTTTTTGAGGGAAATTTCCCTCAATCGTATTTATAGGGGCAAGACATGCCTTGTCCCTAAAAATACAAATGAGTATCAATATAAACGCTTAGTGAAAGAAATTAAGACTCTTGATTTACTGACCATCAGAGAGTTACATCAGTGCGATTTAAATGTTATTTTTTAATAATAAGGCGACTATAAAAAATAACCAATTCGTACAGTGTGAATTTTAAATTTAAATTATTTAAATGTATTTATTTTTCATTTAAATAAAATCAATTAAATCACACATAAATAACTGATAATCAATCTATTTTAGAGTCTTAATGTAGAATTAGTATCAGGAATTAAATAAATGTGCATTCTTCGCGTCGTTATTTTTTCTTTAGACGAACTAAATTTGACGCGAATACTTACTGTATTTAAGGAAAAATTTGGTGAAGTATAAAGGAAAAATAACAAGTCAAAATCTGAATTTATTTTTGCGTCGTTCCTTACGCCGAAATATATTCTGCTCTGATTTTCGCCAATCTCAACAGTCTCTCTATCACTACAAAATGATTCAATTCGTCTCTTTCCTGACGACTAATCGCCTGATTTTTAGATTTTTCCGCAAGGGTATTAAAGCGTTGCTGCATATCCTTTGAAGCCCTCATTTCGAGTACTTTTTCCGGTTCGGCACGCGCTATTGTTTCCGCGAGTTGGTCGTAAATGCTGTATATTGTTGTCGTAATTATTTTCAAAGATAACGGTTTTTATTGAAAATGTAAAATAAAGAGAAATGTGACGTAAGACACATCAAACTCGTGTTGACACGTCAAAAAGAATCCGTACTTTTGCCCTACCACAACACGACGACACTACAGTACCACAACACGATTTTCATGCAAAAATTCAATCAAATATTTGGCGAAAGCAAAACCCCAATACGCACCTTTTTCGCGCCCGGGCGTGTCAACATCATCGGCGACCACATCGACTATAACGGCGGTATGGTACTTCCGGCAGCTATACATTTGGGCATCACCGCACAGGTACGCGAGCGCGACGACGACATCATCCGTATGCGCTCCACGATGGGCAAAAAACGTATCGAAATAGACTTGAAAAAAGCCATCCTATTCAGCGAAGCTGCGGGTTGGGGCAATTATCCTTTGGGCGTCATTCACCTCCTCCAAATCGCCGAAATCCCCATCAAGGGTGCGGATATTTTATTCGATTCTACCCTGCCTGTCGGGTCGGGTTTATCTTCGTCGGCAGCGATTGAAGTATTGACCGGATATGTGCTAATGACCCTTGCCGGATTCGAAGTCGATAGAGTGGCCATGGCATTGCTTTGTCAGAAAGCAGAAAACGAATTTGTGGGAATGAACTGCGGTATCATGGATCAGTTCGCAGTAGCAATGGGTAAGGCACAGCATGCCATCCAACTCAATTGCCAAACCCTTGAATACCAACATATTCCATTCAACATAGAAGGCTTCAAACTCGTCGTGATGAACTCTAATAAAGAACGCGAACTGGCAGGTTCTGCCTATAATGAGCGTCGGGCAGCTTGCGAAAAAGCATTGGCACTCATCCGCGAAAAACACGACATTCCCAACCTCTGCGAAGCTGAATTTCCAATGATAATTGAATGCGTAAAAGACCCAATTTTGCTGGCTCGCGCAAGACACGTTTGGTGGGAAAATCAATACGTACACGAAGCCATCGAAGCACTTGAAGACGGCGATTGGAAAACCCTTGGTGAGAGCATGGATGCTTCTCACCTTTCCCTTGCAAATGACTACGAAGTGAGTTGCGACGAGTTGGATTTTCTGGTCGATGCGGCGCGTTCGGTTACGGGCTGCGTGGGTGCGCGAATGACGGGCGCAGGCTTTGGCGGCTGTGCGGTCGCACTCGTACAAGAGGATGCCATCAGCGATTTTACGGAATACGTCAAAGCTCAATACCACAAATCCACCAACCTCGATGCAGATATTTATGTCTGCGAAATCGTAAACGGCGTGGAGGAACGGTAGACGGCGGACGGTGGACGGTGGACGGTGGACGGACACTTTGTTTGGCGGTGGACGGAATTTGCTATGGACCATCGACTATGAACTACACACAACATTTCCCGTTAAAAGCCTGTTAATTACAAAGCATTTGACGCGAAAAAAGCGTACTTTTGCATCCTTTTTGATAAATATTGTGAGTAATTTGAATGAATTATTTTGTAAAAAAATAATAACACAAGTCAAAAACATTGTCGCATTAACGCATTTCAGCATTATCGCATTGCAATTCACTCATTCAAAATTCACTCATTCACTCATTAATACATGGAATATTTAGTTATAGCTGGTCAATTAATTTTAAGTTTGTCGATACTCGTGGTCTTACACGAATGGGGGCATTTTTTCCCTGCTCGTCTGTTTGGTACACGAGTTGAGAAATTTTATTTGTTTTTTGATCCCGGGTTTTCCCTTTTTAAGAAGAAAATTGGGGAAACAGAGTATGGTATTGGTTGGCTACCGCTTGGTGGCTACGTCAAAATTTCAGGGATGATGGACGAAAGTTTTGATACAGAGCAACTTGCAAAACCACCCGAACCCTGGGAGTTTCGCTCTAAACCGGCATGGCAACGCCTGATTATTATGTTGGGTGGTGTGACGGTCAATTTTATTTTAGGCTTTCTTTTATGGGGAATGGTTTTATTTGTTTGGGGAGAAAAATCTTTACCCAATGAAAATGTGACTTATGGTATTTATGTCGATGATTTGGCAGAAGAAATGGGCTTGCAAAACGGAGATAAAATCGTTTCTATCGGCGGAAAAACCTTTGAAGATTTCGGAGCTTTGCGAAAGGAAATCGTTTTTAATGATGCAAGTAGTATGACCGTAGAGCGTGGCGGGAAGCAAGTTAGGCTTGATATAGATGAAAAATATGTTAGTCAATTGGCGGGTTATCGCGGATTTTTTGCTACGCCGCGCCATCCATTTGTCGTCGGAAAAGTCATCAAGGATAGACCTGCTGAAAAAGGCGGTATCGAAAAAGGTGATTCTATCATCGGTTTCAACGATATGCAGATTGCCTATTTCGATGAATTTAAAAATCAAGCCAACATACACCGCGATGAAACCGTAAAAGTCACCCTCGTGCGCGAAGGCAAAACGTGGATTCAAGATGTAAAACTCGACTCTTGCGGATATATGGGCGTAGCACCTTATGGTTCAGACCGCTACCTCACATTTGGTATGGAAAAATACGCACTCGGTCCGGCAATGGCGGCAGGTGTCAGCAAAGGCTGGGATTTCCTCGCAGCTAATGTCAAGGGCTTCGGGATGATGTTTACAGGCAAAATCAAAGCCTCTGAAAGTCTCGGCGGTTTTGGTACGATTGCCAAGCTATTTCCTTCAAAATGGGACTGGGGGCAATTCTGGAAAATTACGGCGATTCTCTCGCTTATTTTAGCATTTATGAATATCCTGCCTATCCCGATTTTGGATGGTGGTCATGTTATGTTTTTATTATATGAAATGATTGTCGGGCGTCCGCCAAGCCAACGGTTTATGGAAATTTCGATGAATATCGGCTTGTTTCTCATCTTCGGCTTATTGCTCTTTGCCAATGGAATGGACATTGTACGTGCATGGACAGGCGGTGGCGCAGCAGCGTGTTAATAACGTAACACAGACATTCCTGTCTGTACTTCACACAGCACAGACAGGAATGTCTGTGTTACGTAAATCATTATTTTGAATTATTTTGAATTATACGAACTCCCGACGCATTTCATATTGGATGAGAAGGAGGTAAAGCGTAAGTTTTATCAATTGAGTAAAAAGTATCATCCTGACTTTTATACCCTCGAATCCGCAGAAAAGCAAGCGGAAATATTGGAACTTTCTACGCTTACAAACGAAGCCTATAAAATACTTTCGGATGCAGATAAGCGGATGAAGTATATTTTATCTTTGAAAAATATATTGGACGAGGAAGGCAAGGCGAAAATTCCGCAGGAATTTTTGATGGAAATGATGGACGTGAATGAGGCGTTGATGGAGTTGGAATTTGATTTTGATGAAAATAATTTGTCTCAATTGAAAGATACACTCCGCGAAAAAGAAAATGCGCTGTACGAAACCGTTCGCACGACGATTGAAGGCTACCAAGACGGTACTACTTCTGATGCAGAATTAAAAAAAATCAAAGAATTTTATTATAAAAAGCGTTATCTATTGCGTATTCAAGAAAATTTGAATAAATTTGCAGCCGCTTAAAACAAGTACAATATTTGGCGCAGCCAAATCATTTTTCAAACTTGTATTTTCCCGATAATTATCGGGATAAATTTTCTACCAGCCCGAGTGGCGGAATTGGTAGACGCGCTGGATTCAAAATCCAGTTCCTTCGGGAGTGCGGGTTCGATTCCCGCCTCGGGTACTCGCTGATAATCAGTAATTTATAAAGCCTCGTGCATTGCATGAGGCTTTTTTATTTTGCTTCTTTGACAAGTCTCGCGATTGCTCGTTTTTTGCGTAAGGGATAGTAGGTGTTGTTTGAACGAAATGTAGCAATAGCGGAATGGAGAGAGTGCCGGATAGCCCGACCCCGACGTTAGGAGGGGATACGCCCAAATTTAAGTTCACTTCACGAATTTCGTCAAAGAACCATAAGTGAAAGAAATTAAATAAATTGTTCCATAATGCGCCGTAATTTTTTCTTCTAAAGAATTCAAAAAATCATTGCATAGCCATAGCTACGGAACTATTTTTTGTGTTTTTTAGAAGGGAAAAGAACAAGCATAATGGGGCAAGTTATTTATTTGGGGTAGATTATTTTCTTCCTCTTCCCTTACCTAATTCCCCAATTACCTAATGTCCAAAGTCCAGTTAGGAACAGGGTTTCAATAGATTTTATTTAGCACCATATTTTACCATAAAATGAATTATATCACTAAAGTATTTTGTGCCGTATTTTTTCTCAATTTATTATTAAATTCCTGTAATATTCCTCCAAAGAATAGCGAACAATCTGGTTCGTATACGCCGTTTCATGAGAAATATTTGCAAGAAATAAAAAATATAAAATTGGATATAGTTCAGGCAAATTCGTATGTCGGTATGGTGAAAATTCCAAGCGGAGAGTTCTTGATGGGAGGTAATGGCGCACAAGCTCGTCCGGATGAATTTCCACAACACGTTTGTAAAGTTGATGCGTTTTGGATGGATAGTACGGAGGTGACGAATGCCCAATTTGGTGCTTTTGTAGCGGCTACGGGTTATGTTACTATTGCAGAGCGTGAGATAGATTTGGCGCAAGTTGAGGCGCAAACTTCCGAAAGCATCGCAGATGTAGCCAGTATTGAGCCGGCTTCTTTGGTTTTTATAACTCCCTCACGTCGAGGCGATTATTGGTGGCAAATGAAGCTCGGTGCATCCTGGAAACATCCGCAAGGAGCAGGTAGCAGCATTGAAGAAAAGGGCAATCACCCGGTGGTGCATGTGGCGTGGTACGATGCGATGGCATACGCACAGTGGGCAGGCAAACGACTCCCCACAGAAACCGAATGGGAGTACGCAGCACGTGGCGGTGCAGTAGAAAATTTGTACCCTTGGGGCAATAAGTTTTCGGAATCCGCTGTTTCCGCGAATTACTGGCAAGGTACTTTTCCGATGAAAAATCTGAATCTCGACGGGTACGAACGTACTGCCGAGGTCGCCGCTTTTCGTCCAAATAATTTTGGTTTGTATGATATGCCGGGAAATGTGTGGGAGTGGTGCGCCGATTGGTATGATGAGCGTTTTTACACGCAAAAGAAAAAACAAGGTTTGGGAAATGTTGCGGCTACTGCTTATTTTGATTCTGGACAGCCAGATATGCCGCAAAAGGTGGTGCGTGGCGGTTCTTTTTTGTGCAATGAAAGTTACTGCACAGGCTACCGAAACGCCGCACGTATGAAATCAAGCCCCGATACAGGCTTGGAACATACGGGGTTTCGATGCGTGCGGAGTGAGTGAAAACAACCTCAAATTCAACCTCAACCTCAAATTCAACCTCAACCTCAAATTCAAATTCAACCTCAAATTCAAATTACAAGATTTGGCTTCGCCAAATCGTAATATTTGAGAATTTACGTAGTAAATTCTTTGAGATTGAGATTGAGATTGAGATTGAAGTTGAAGTTGAAGTTGAGATTGTTTATTCGTTCAGCTTCCAGTTATATTCCATGAAATCAATTTCTGCATTTGGTTTTAATTGGGTGTTAGAATATTTATTAATAAATGTTCTGACATCGCCGAAATCTGCGGCGTACCAATCGAATAGTTGAGATACTTTTGCCGACTTAGGGCTTATCTCGTTGAATTGCGAATTATTGATGAATTTCTTGGTTTGACGCTCGAAGTTTGACTCTAAATTGGCGGCTGTCCAGGCTTGATTTAGTAGCGCAGGGCAGGATTTGGCAGCACAATTGACCGCAAAATGTATGCGCGCATCTTTGTATTTTTTCAGTAAAATTTCTTTCTCAATTTGGTCGAGCGAATAGGTTTGATCGCCGAGTTTTATCCAGCGTTTGCTCCAGGGTTTGCCGCCTTCCAAATCGGTGATACTACTCAAAGGATAATTATCGACAATCAATTTTACGGTAAACGCATTATAGGCATTTATCCAGTACGCCATCGTTTTTTCGCGTTCCCAATCGGCTTGTGGGGCATTGTTGGCGAGTAAATCGAGGTAATCTTGCATTTGCATTTTATCAGCTTTAAATCCATCGTAATTTACTGTCCCTGTTGAACTTACGTGTTTGCCCAACAAAGTATTCCATACCTCATGCGAAAGCGGTAACTCTGGTTTTGGAGTGGGTTTTGTTTCTGATGTCGGCGGTGGCAGCGTTGGTTTTTCTGCTACGGGTGGTGTCGTTTTTAGCGTTTCAGTCTTGGGAGGTGGCGGCGGTGGCGTTACTTCCGTTTTTATCATTTCAACGGCTTTTGCAGGGGCTTCGGTCACGGCTGCTGTTGTCGTTTTGATGGCTTCTTGGGTTTTTTCTATTACTTTTTCTGTCTCTGCTTTTACGCTTTCTTTTACTTTTTTAGCAACTTGTTTTGGCTTGGGTGCATTGGTTTTTTCCAGCTTTGTGGGTGTATCTTTTTTGGTCTTTGTTCCTGCTTCTCCAGTTTGCATTTTGGCATCGGCAAGTACTTGGGTGCTATTGGTATTTTCGGCTGTTTTTGTTATTGCTTCGGTTGTGATAGTTCTTACTTCTGCCGTGCTTTGTTTGGTCGTTTTCGCAACGACTTCATGCTTAGTGGTATTGTCTGTACCACTTGTGCAAGCCAACAAATTGAAAGCGATAAGTATCGCCAAAGCCCAATTGATTGTTTTCATAACTAATGTTGAATGTTGAATAAATGAATTTTGAATAAGGGAAGACGCAAAATTACATTCATTTAACGTAATTGTAGTGTCACTGTTGTGAACGAAATGTTGAAATGTATTTTTGCGGACTAAAATTCGTAATTCGTTAACTCGAAATCCGAAACTCGTTAATCCGAAATATTTCCCAACTAATAAAAACGAATAATAGGACGTATTCTATCGCGACGACCCACAAATTTTCGAAAAATTCAGCGTAGCTGTAATTCACATAAGTCATCATTATCAAACCTGACCAGAGTATTGGATATCGAAATCGCGTCAGCGTACACAAGGCAATCGCTAAACTCAAATACCAAGGGTGTACCGTAGTCGCGAGTAGTAAGAAAATCGTCATGGCAAATAGCCATTTTGTCGGAAGTTTTGCAGTGGATTTTCTGTGTAATGCTATGACAAAAATACTCACCGCCGTCACCAAACCCAGCACAGGTCCAAGCACTTGAATGAGGTTGTAACCACTGATTTTCAGTCCAATATAACGAAACACGTAGTACACACCGGCATTATACTCAAATTTTTGAAAATATAAATCAAGGCTGTCCGCGAGGTTTTTTATCGTATTGAAATTAAAAAACGGTAAAAAGCATAACATGACCGTTACGCCCACAATTCCGAAGTACATCAGGGCTTTTTTCCAAGCTAATTTCTTGATTAAAAAAGGCAATAACATTAAGGGAATTAGTTTGGATGTAATAGCAAATGACATCGCAAATGCCGAGTTTATCCATTTGAAATTAACCAGCAACCACAGCGCGAGTAGCACAAAAAACACCATGGCAATTTCAAAATGTAAATTGCCGAAGGTATCCCAAATAATCAAGGGATTGAGCGCGTATAGGAGTGCATTTTTTCGCGGCAGCGAAAAATGTTTTAATAATTTTACCAATAAAAAAAACGAACCGACCTCAAAGAGTAATAAGACCAATTTCATCACCACCATTGTCCCATAAATACTTTTCGGGGAAATAAAACTCGCTATGGCAAATACGCATTGTGGTACGGGCGGGTAGACGGTGAAATAGTTGGGCGAATTGAGTTGGGCGAATAGATTTTGGTCGATGCCAGTTAGCTTGATATTACTTTCGATGTAGTATTTCGGCAGCTCGGAGAATGGGCTTATTCCGTTGATTATCAATTGTCCATCCCATACAAACCGATAAACATCATCCGACAAATTGGGCATCACAAACACCAACAACAAACGCAAAAACAAAGCTAAACCGAGTAGCATATTTACCGCCCGATTGCCTTCTATGTATCGGCACAAGAGTAGATAAACGACAAAGAAAAATCCATAAAAAGAGAGTAGTTCTGCAAAATCATTTTGACGAATAAATAGCCCAAAACCCATCGTCAGCGAGATGAGCGAAAGACTCAAAATGAGCAATAAGGTGTCGTATTTTTTGGCTGATTTTGGCATAAAACTAAGCGATAATACGAACCTCCTCAAACAAATCGTCAAGCGTCAATTGGTTCGTCACTACACTCAAATAATATTTATTTTTACTGACGCCTGATGCAGTTAGTAACGTTAAAAATATATTTTTATTGGTCTTGGCTTGTGTCTTAAAAACTTCTATTTTTTGTTGGAGTTGGTCGGCGTATGCTTTGCTGATTTCAAAGGTTTTACTGTTGAATTTTAGTTCAAAAAGATTGATACAATTATCAGTTCTATCAATCACTAAATCAATTTGAGTGCCTTGCTCTGTCTCATTTCCCTTGTGCGACCATGTGTATTCATTCGTGATAATGCCGTTGATACCAAGTGCTTTTTTGATAGGCTCGATGTGCTTCAAACAAAGGTTTTCGAAGGCATAACCCAACCAAATGGTGTACGTAGATTGATTAGATATTTGTTGCCAACTACTATTTAATTTACTGTTTTTCAGAAACTTAAAATAAAAAATTGTGTACTCATCGACCAAGCGATAGAGCGATTTGCGTCGTTTTTCTGGTGTGGGAAATATTTGTTTTACAAAACCACATTCTACCAATTCTTTGAGCAAAATGGTCATTCCGCCACTGCTATCAAGTCCGGTTTGAGTGATGATTTCGTTGCGAGTGAGTCCTTTATTTTTGGTGGATAGAGCGGCGACAATTTGTTCGTGCTGCTCGCTATTTTTAAAAAGTGCTGCGTATAGATTATGAAATTCTTGTTTCAAACTCGCCTGCTGTACAAAAAATAAATCATCAAGAATTTGAGCAACACTCTTTCCAGCTTGTACATTTTTCAGGTAAAAAGGAATACCACCGACAGACATATAAAGTTGGGCTATATCTTTGTTGGTCAGTGAGATATGATTCAAACGAAGGAAGTTTCGCGTTTCATTGAGCGTAAAAGGCATCAACTGAATGTGTGTCGTGATTCGGTTGTGCAGCCCTCCCCTATCATTGATGACTTTTTTGATAATCCACGAAGCCGCCGAGCCGCAAATCACCAAAATAATATCTTCTCGTTTGGAGCAATATTGGTTCCAAAAATTGTCGAGTGCCGCCAAAAAACCAGCGCGCGGCGTTTCAAACCAAGGAATTTCGTCCAAAAAAACAACTTTTTTGTCCGTGCCTTCGAGCGTATTGAGATAAGATTTGAGTTGGGCGAACGCCTGTAGCCAGGTCTTAGGCGGAAATATGGGCGTGGGACTAATTTCTTGCAGTGTCAGCCAGAAATTTTCCAACTGCTGCCCAAAGCTTTTTTTATGTAAACCGCTACATTCAAATACAGTTTGTGTCTTGTACACCTCCCTCACCAGAAAAGTTTTGCCAACCCTTCGCCTTCCATAAACCGCCACAAATTCAGGCGTTTTTTTTGCCAATAAAGATGTTAAAAGCGCGATTTCGGCTTTTCTTCCTGCTATTTCCATGGATGAATTGATTTATAATTCACCAAAATTACTAAAAAAATAACGTTTTGGCAAATTATAAATTCTATAATTCGCCAGAATAACCAAAAAAAATACACTTTTAGCTAATTATAACTCCCGTCAATTCGTCAATTCGTCAATTCGTCAATTCGTCAATTCGTCAATTCGTCAATTCGTCAATTCGTCAATTCGTCAATTCGTCAATTCGTCAATTCGTCAATTCGTCAATTCGTCAATTCGTCAA
>Ga0209295_1000351_pt1 | contig 25825 bp, 23 predicted proteins | sample Porto_5metaG_FD_187428 | JGI IMG/M metagenome (GOLD analysis project Ga0209295, IMG submission 187428) | Marine algal microbial communities from Porto, Portugal - Porto_5 metaG (SPAdes) (version 2) | ecosystem: Host-associated > Algae > Red algae > Unclassified | place: Portugal: Porto... | reverse complement strand
GATGCCAGCGTCAGCTGCCATTGCATCGATCAATTCTGTTTTGTTCATAATGTGATAATTAATTGTGATTAAATAATTTATACCTACTAACAAATTTATATGGATTTATGAGCAACACAAGTAAAACGGGCGGAAATCCCCTATTTTGTTGATAACTCAGCGTGTTTGTTGATAAAGTAGGTTTTTTTTTACGTTTCTCGCAGCCCAACAAACACGGGGTCTCACCCCATTTTTGCATTTTTCTCCAAATTGAGGCCGTTCAATAAATCTCTTACCAACATCCTTTTCTTGCCTTGAAGTTGTATTTCATCGAGATTTAGGTACCCAGCTTGCACGGCAACTTTCATCTCTTTTTTAGTAAAAATCAGAGATCCCGTTGGTAATTCATGTTTTTCGATTTCTACATTTGCCTTGTAAATTTTGGTAGTTAACGATTGTTCTCCATTCGTTAGCGTAGTCCATGCGGCAGGGTACGGACTTAAACCTCTTATAAAGTTGTAAATATCTTCTGCAGATTGGTTCCAATCTATTTCGCACGTTTCTTTAAAAAGTTTGTGGGCATCTTTTAAATCATCTGAATCTGGTTGTTTTGTGGTCTCAAAATTTCCTTCTTGAATACGAGCTACGGTTTTTACAACGGTGGCTGCACCTAAATGCATTAACTTGTCATGTAAGTCCTCTGCATTATCTGTTTTTTCTATAATGGCTTCGTCTTGCATTATAATGGCACCTGTATCGATCTTCTCATCGATAAAGAATGTAGTCACTCCTGTTTTTGTCTCACCATTTATAATAGCCCAATTAATAGGCGCGGCTCCTCTATATTGTGGTAATAAAGATGCATGTAAATTAAATGTACCGTATTCTGGCATATTCCAAACAAGCTTAGGCAGCATTCTAAAAGCAACTACTATTTGTAGGTTGGCATTTAAAGATTTTAAACTACTTAAAAATTCAGGGTTCTTTAAATTGGTTGGTTGTAAAATATTAAGGTCGTTTTCTACAGCATATTTCTTAACCGCGGATTCATTTAATTTTCTACCTCTTCCTGCAGGTCTATCTGGTGCGGTTATAACGCCAACTATATTATATTCTTCTTTTACCAGCTTGTCTAAAATGCCCACGGCAAAATCTGGCGTTCCCATAAATACAATTCTCAATGCTTTCATATTATAATAGTTGGTATTCGTTCGTTGCGTTTAATGATATATAATTCTCTTCTAATAGTTCTTGTAAACCAGCAATAAGTATTTCTTGAGCAATGTTCAAGCGATTTTGCAATTCGCGAGAATCTGCCTTGCGCTCTTTTAAAATTTGAATAATTTTAATTTTAGCATGCACAATATCGGTATTACCTGCTTTTTGATTCATACAGACATCGCATATACCGCATTCTTTTTCTTGTATCTCTCCAAAATAATTTAATAATTGAATGCTTCTACAAACAGTGTCATTTTCAATGTAGCTTAACATTTTAGTCACTTTCTCAATTTTGAGTTGATTTTGCTCTTCAATGTTCTTTGCAAACATATTTATGGTACGGTCATCATCACGTGGTACTAAAAACAGCATTTCTAAATCACTTGACACACTCGTATATTCAATAATTTCATCCTTTTCTAACACCTCAAAATGCTGATGTATCAATGATTCTGATAATGATGTTTTCTTAGATAGTAAATAGGTGTTTATTTGAGTGTCGAATTCGAATAGTCCGCCATAGGTGCGCAATACTACTTTAATGAAGTCGGCGAGTTTAGAATTTTTGTCAATATATCGATACAAGGTATCCTTATCCGTAATAAATTTAATAGTAATTTTTTTAGAGAAATTTTCAGATAATGACACTACTGAATTTCTATCTAGCAGTTGTAATGCGTTGTAGGTTAAAAATGTGTTCAGTTTATAAATGCTACAGAATTCATTGAAATTTAGATGAAACTTTGCTTCTGTAAATTCTCCATATCCTATTTGAAAGTATGTATTTAACTTTCTGTATATCATTTTTACATAAGTTACATCTGGTAGGATCTCAATAAATTGCTTTTTTACTAAAACCTTATCTGTTGTATTGGTCAGTAATATTGCTTTTGCAAAGTCTCCGTTTCTACCGCCTCTACCTGCTTCTTGAAAGTAATTCTCTAAACTATCTGGTATTTGATAATGAACAACCAATTCAACATCTGGTTTGTCTATGCCCATACCAAAAGCATTTGTGGCAACCATGATCTGAATTTTATCTTCTAACCAGAGATTTAATCGCTCGGTTTTCATTTTCTGATCAACACCACCGTGATAGAATGTTGCCTTTAAATTATTATTTACAAGAAATTTAGATAGTTCTTCTGCCTTTCTCCTGCTTCTAACATACACAATAGCACTGTGTTTTATTTGCTGGCAGTATTGCTTTAAACGCCCATTTTTATCTTCGGTCAATAGCACACCGAATCCTATATTTTTTCTAAAAAAAGAATCTTTAACGATAAAATGGTAGGTAAGGTCCAACGACTTAATAATATCATCACTAACTCTTTTTGTTGCAGTTGCCGTTAAAGCAACCATAGGTGGGGTGGGGTGTAGTTCTCGCAATATGGAACAACTTAAATAAGCTGGTCTAAAATCGTGACCCCATTGAGAAATACAATGCGCCTCATCTATAACGAACATAGAAACGTTCATTGCCTTAATACGTTCTTGTACCAGTTCTTGCTGTAAGCGTTCTGGCGATAGATATAGGAATTTATAATTGCCGTAAATACAATTGTCCAATAGCTTGTCTACTTCAGTAAATTTGAGTCCACCTTTTAGACCTATGGCTTTAACACCTAGTTTCTGAAGGTTGTCTACCTGATTTTCTATTAATGCAATTAACGGGGAAATAACGATACAAATACCTTCTTTCATTAATGCAGGTACCTGAAAACAAAGCGATTTACCGCCTCCTGTGGGCAATAAACCTAAAACATCTTGACCGTTAGATATGGCATTGATGATTTCTTCTTGAGAGCCTCTAAAGCTATCAAAACCCCAATATTTAGATAAAATTTCTTTTGGTGTATTACTCACCCGCTTTATTTATAAAATCTACTACAAACTGCATACGATTTTCAATAGTATCAAAAGGAACTTCTATTGGAGTATAACCAAGGTCAATATACGTTTTTTCGAGCTTTTCGTGAATTCCACAGGCTTGTTCAAAATTTTCCATTCGTTCGTTGTCTTGAACATAGATTTCTTTCCAAGGTGGTAATATCAGTACTTCGTCATACCTGTGTTCTAGGCACAAATCTGTATAATGTTGCTCGGCGGACTGACCGAAATAGTCCATGTATGCAAGTACATCCGGTAAGCCGCGATCATAGAACAAATGATTTTTTTCTATTTTATTACCGTTAATGAAATGTTGTAAACGAGCATTGATTAATTCATCATTAAAACTTTTTGAATCTTCAACAAAATCAATTGGGTTCACTAATTTATCATTTAAGGCAACATCGCCCAAGGCATCTAAAGTCATTGTTCTAATTACTTCATGAAAGCAATAATATCCATTTTCTTCAAGTGAAGAAATTAATACCGTTTTGCCTGTTCCCGGACCACCTGTTACAACAATTCTCTTGCTTTTCAAACTCTTATTTTAAAAAAGCAAAAGTACAATAATCAACAGTATTAAAAAACTGGTACATTACACTTATCTTTGCATAAAATACTAGTGATGGACGAAAATAACCCAGAAGAATTTTATAAAAAATTACACGAACAATTAACAGAAACATCAAAGTGGCCTTCTGACTATCTTTATAAATTTATTGTTGAAACAGAAACGGATAAAATTGATAAAATAAATACCATTTTCGATAATACGGGAGCGGTTATTAATTTAAAAAAATCTAAAAATGGTAAATATACCAGTGTTTCGATAACAGTAAACTTAAAGAGCCCAGACGCGGTTATAGAAAAATACAAAGAAGTAGGTAAATTAGAGGGTGTAATATCCCTGTAAAATAGCATTTCATCTATAATTTTCTTAATTTGGCATCGTTATAAGAATACTTCTCAAACACATTAAGCTAAAATTTTCAATTTGCAATTAGTAGAAAACCTAGAATATAATACGGAGCGTGAGCATTTGATTATACCAGAGTACGGTCGTCATTTTCAAAAAATGGTGAACCATGCAATATCAATTGAAGACCGTGAAGAAAGAAATAAAGTTGCGCAAGCAATTATAAGTGTAATGGGAAATATACAGCCCCATTTACGCGATGTGCCTGATTTTCAGCATAAATTGTGGGATCAATTGTTCATTATGTCCGATTTTAAGTTGGATGTAGACTCTCCTTTTCCTATTACTTCAAAAGAGGTGTTACGAAAAAGACCTGATGCTTTAGAGTATCCTCAAAATTTTCCAAAATACCGTTTTTATGGTAACAACATCAAACGTATGATCGATGTTGCCGTAGAGTGGGAGAAAGGTGATAAGCGTTCTGGTTTGGAATATGCGATTGCCAATCACATGAAAAAATGCTACTTAAATTGGAATAAAGATGTAGTGGATGATAAAGCTATTTTCAAACATTTATTCGAATTGAGTGATGGTCGTATAGATTTAGCCGCTGAAGGTGAAAGCTTAACGGATAGCGGACAGTTCCTTAAGAACAGAGTTGCAAAATCACCTCGTTCCAATAATTCAGGAAAGAAAAATCAAAGAAATAATAACCGCGGTAAAAAACGCTATTAAATTTCCACTTCTCTAGATGGGGACATTCAAAATTGAAGGAGGGCACCAGTTATCTGGTGAAATAACACCTCAAGGAGCAAAGAACGAAGCACTTCAAATACTTTGCGCAGTATTACTTACAGATGAAAAAGTAACAATCAACAATATTCCTGATATTGTCGATGTAAATAAACTAATAGCTCTTTTAGAGGATCTAGGTGTAAAAATTCAAAAGAAAGGTAAAGGCTCTTATACTTTTAAGGCCGATGACATTAACTTAGAATATTTGCAGTCTGATCAGTTTAAACAAGATGGTAGAGGCTTAAGAGGTTCTATTATGTTAGTTGGACCCTTGTTGGCACGTTTTGGAAAAGGGTATATACCTAAACCTGGTGGTGACAAAATAGGTCGTAGACGTTTAGATACACACTTTGAAGGTTTCATTAAACTAGGTGCCAAATTCCGTTATAACCGCGAAGAATATTTCTACGGGGTTGAGGCTGATAAGTTGAAAGGTACTTATATGTTGTTAGATGAAGCTTCTGTAACCGGTACTGCGAACATTGTTATGGCTGCAGTCTTGGCAGAAGGACAAACAACAATTTACAACGCGGCATGTGAACCATATTTACAGCAGTTATGTAAAATGCTGAATAGAATGGGTGCCAAAATATCTGGTGTTGGTTCTAACCTTTTGGTTATCGATGGTGTTGATAAATTAGGAGGTACGGATCACCGTATGTTACCTGACATGATCGAGATAGGTAGCTGGATCGGTTTGGCAGCTATGACTAAAAGTGAATTGACTATTAAAGATGTTAGTTGGAACGACTTAGGTCAAATACCAACCGTATTTGAAAAATTGGGTATTACGTTGGAAAGAAAAGGTGATGATATCTACATTCCTGCCCATACCGACGGATACGAGATCCAAAACTACATAGATGGCTCTATTTTAACTATAGCAGATGCACCATGGCCAGGATTGACTCCTGATTTATTGAGTATCATTTTAGTTGTGGCAACACAATCTAGAGGTGAGGTTTTAATTCATCAAAAAATGTTTGAAAGTCGTTTGTTCTTTGTAGATAAATTGCTGGATATGGGAGCAAAGGTTATTCTTTGTGATCCGCATAGAGCAACAGTTATAGGTCATGATTTTCAGTCTACTTTAAAAGCGACAACAATGACATCGCCAGATATTAGAGCGGGTGTTTCATTGTTGATTGCGGCGTTATCAGCAAAAGGAACTTCTACTATTCATAATATTGAACAGATAGATCGTGGTTATGAAAATATAGATGAAAGACTGCGCGCAATTGGTGCTAAAATTACCAGGGTTTAAAAGTACTATATATCGTAAGTATAAAAATTAAACTCCATAAAACGGTTCTTGACCAATTATGGAGTTTTAATTTTTTAATAGATAAGTCTGTTTCTATTTCATTAGAAATGTTATGGTGCAACGGCACAAATATAATAAAGGTCAATAGCCACGCGCTTATAACCATAATGCTATATAATATACTGTATATATTAGGGTTTGTATAAACTTGTAAAAGACTTATTATTAATTGTGTAACCATTAACGGAACTACCACAAGAGCAATTCTTTTGGTATATAGATTATGCCATTTAAACAGATTTTTGTGACTGTAAAATGCAAAACTTGGATATATAATTAATTGCACGATCCAAATTAAGACCAACAAACCACTATCACAGACCAAACGAAGAGTCGCTATCATTTACTTTTCAATTAAAGTTCCGTCAGGATATTTAGCAAACCTTCCTCTGTTATTCTCGTGAACATTGTCAATATGCCTCCATGGCCAACCGCCAAATCGGGTTGTTCTAAATTCGTTCATGGCAATTTCTAATTCTTCATCTGTGTTCATGACAAACGGTCCGTATTTGGCAACAGGTTCGTTTATTGGTCGTCCTTGTAACACAAGAATATTTGCCGGCTTGCCTAGAGCCTTAATTTCAATTTCTTCGCTAGGTGTAACTTCAATACCATGGTTAGATGCTATTTCTTTATCTAAAATCTTAATAGTATCGCCTTCATAAAAATACACGGTTCTAATATTTCTATTATTAGATTTAGGTAGTGTTATGGTTCCATTGGTACGCAAATTAATATTCCATATAGCAACATCGTTATTTGCATCTGCCGCCCATGAATTAGGTGCTGGTGCCAAAGCATTTAAAGAGCCAAAATTACCGGCAATAACTGTAACGGTGGATTGCTCTAGTTTTAATACTGGAATATTTTCATGCCAAAGCATTTTAAAATGTGGATCTGCAAATTTATTTTTAGCGGGTAGATTCAACCATATTTGAAAAAGCTCTAATGTATTTTCTTTATCGGTATGAATTAACGGAAACATTTCTGAATGTTGCACGCCACTACCGGCTGTCATCCATTGTACATCGCCTTCTCCAAATCGGCCCGCGGCACCTAAAGAATCTGAATGGTCGCAATACCCCTTATTTGCTATGGTAATAGTTTCAAATCCACGATGCGGGTGTGCCGGAAACCCTGGAACATTAGTGCCATGGTACATGCGATAACCATCTTTTACTTGAAAATCATTCCCTAAATTTCTTCCATCTAACGAATCTGCAGGTCCAAGTTTGCCATCTCCTTTTGGATATTGATCTAAGTGGTACGCACAGAATAAAAATGGGTCTTGTGTTCGCCAAGGAAAACCTAGTTCGAATATTTGCTTAATCTTGTCATTCATAAGAGTTAAATGTAAAATTAATAAGTAGCATTGTTCATTTGCGCCTTGTTTCTATTGAATATTGAAGTATCAAGTTACCTGAAATTGAAAGAAGCTACCTATTAAGATAGCTTCTTTATTATAGTAATCATTGCTCACCTATTGGTGGTGGACCATCGATCATTGGTTCATAAACTTCATCACCTTTACGTGTTTTAAATTCTTCTTTTACCTTGGTTACCAATTTAGGATTTTGAAATAAATCAAGCATGGTCATGCCCATGGCTTTAGATGCATGAATCATACCTTTATGACCTATCGACATTCCGCCGCAGGCAACAACTGCCCATGAATGCCAAGGTGTACCTGTTGGTGCTACGGAAACACTTAAATTAATGTTTGGTACATTCCAACTAACATCACCTACATCGGTTGATCCCCCACCTGGGTTTTCAAGAGTTTCTCTTAATGGATGAACCGTGCCGTCAAAACCAACTTCTGGTTTACCTGTTGCTTTTTGAATTGCTTTACCAAAAACAGTTTCTTCTTCGGTATATGTAATGGGACCTAATAATTCTAGATTGTTCTGCATGATTTCTCCACCAGAACGATTTACCAAAGTTTCGTAGATACCAGAAACCAAAGAGATTTTATAATCTACATTAGCCATAATTGCCGCACCTTCTGCCATAGCTTTTACACGCTCGTAAGTAGGTAGCATTTTTGATCTTTTAGGATCTCTAACACGAACCCATAGTTTTGCATAATCAGGTACCACATTTACAACCTGACCGCCATCTTGTATATGGTAATGAATTCTAGAAGATGGTAAAATATGCTCTCTGTAATAGTTGATTCCTGTAGTGTATAGCTCTAATGCATCAGATGCACTACGACCATTCCAAGGGTCCATAGAGGCATGTGCCGCTTGACCATAAAACTCAACAACAAAATCAATTAGTGATAATCCACTTTGCACATCGGCTTCGATACCAGCACCTGGGTGCCAGCTTACATTGACATCAACATCATCCCAAAGTCCGGCTTTTACCATCCATACTTTTGCAAAATATTTTTCTTCTGCCGGTGTGCCTAAGAACTTAACAGTTCCTTTTATTTTTCCTGCATCCATTAGTTCTTTAATAGCAATTGCAGAACCTAAACTAGCTGTGCCGAACATGTTGTGTCCACAACCATGACCTGCAGCTCCTTCTTTAAAAGGCTCTTTAACGGGAGATGTTTTTTGAGAAATTCCCGGTAAGGCATCGAATTCACCTAAAATACTGATTACAGGACTTCCAGACCCGTAAGTTGCCGTAAATGCTGTTGGTATATCTGCCACACCTCTTGTTACGGTCATTCCATTTTTCTCAGCATAATCCGCTAAAATTCTTGAAGATTCAGTTTCGTCAAAAGCAGTTTCAGCAAGTGTCCAAATAGAATCACTAATTTTTATCAATTCTTCTTTGTGTTTTTCTACAGAAGAAATAATTAGATTTTTGTCTTTACTCATTTTTTGAGCAAAAACCGATGCACTAATGCAAAAGCACAGCGCAAGTAGAAATGTTTTTTTCATTATAGTCGTTTTGGTTATTGGATTTCTAATTCTAAATAATAGTGCTATTAACAGTTAAAATCCATAGTAAATATACCAAATAAAATGGTGTAATTTACGATATGTAAAAAGCTCTCATCATGAGTATATGGCGCTTTTCCATTATTAGGAATCAATTTTTTTGATTTAAAAATTTAAGTGGTCATCAATCGTCAATTATATAATTTAAAGCTAGATTTTTCGTTATTAATTAAATTACTTTGTTTTAAAAAAATCGAATGATGAAAAATACAGCCTTCATATTGTTTTTGTCTACTGCATTTTTTTCAATTATATCTTGTAGCTCCACCAACAGAATGACGATGGGTATTACGCAGCCAGCTAAGGTTGCAATACCAAACGATGTTATCGATGTAGGAATAGTGAACAGAAGTAGTGCTTCTGAAAACAATAAGGTTTTAGATGATATTGATAAGATTTTGTCTTTAGAAGGTCTTAATTTAGACAAAGAGGGTGCTAAGAATGCCATTTCAGGATTAAAATATGAATTGGAGCGAGGCAACAGGTTTGAAGCAATAAAAATTATTGAAAACCAAAAAGACATTAATAAAGGATTAAGTGTTTTTCCTGCCGAGCTTTCTTGGGATATAGTAGACCGTATTTGTAAAGAAAATGGCGTTGATGTATTGTTTTCTTTAGAATTTTATGATACCGATACTGCCGCTAACTATGAATTGACTACAGTTAAAATACCTAATAATCTAGGTGTTGAAGCAAATGTACCAGGTCATAGAATAGAACTTAATACAGCTGTTAAGAATGGATGGCGAATTTATGATCCAGCAGATAGAAGAATTATAGATGAGTACGTATCAAGTAATAGTCTTTTTTCTGTAGGGGAAGGAATAAATCCTGTAAAGGCATTTGAAGCCGTTGTTGGTAGAAAAGAAGCTGTTATAAGTGCAAGTTCTAAGCTTGGTGCTAATTATGCATTAATAACTAGACCTGAAAAAATTAGAATTTCTAGGGATTACTTTATTAGAGGAAGTGAAAATTTGGAGATTGCAGATAGACGTGCTAAAGCCGGTGATTGGGATGGTGCTGCAGAATTATGGAATGCTGACTTAAACAATGCCAAAAGTAAAGTAGCCGGTAGGGCATATTATAATATGGCTATTAGCAATGAAATTAATGGCAACCTTAATACAGCTATAGAATATGCTTCTAAAGCGTATACTGATTACGAAAACAAAGAAGCATTGCATTATATCAACATGCTTAAAAGAAGAGTTGTTAATCAACAAGAATTAAACCGCCAATTGGCGAAATAATTTAGCTGACAGCTGCTTTATAAGTTTCTAAGCATCTCTCTCTAGCCATTTTGTGGTCTACCATTTTTTCTGGGTACTTATCAGTGCCGTATTCAGAAATCCATTTTTTAATATACTCCTTATTCTTGTCAAATTTATCTATTTGGGTCATAGGGTTGAATATTCTAAAATATGGGGCAGCGTCAACGCCACTACCTGCAGCCCATTGCCAATTACCAATGTTAGAGCTCATTTCGTAATCCAGTAGTTTTTCAGCAAAATAGGTTTCTCCCCATCGCCAATCTATAAGTAAGTGTTTACATAGAAAACTTGCTACTAACATACGAACGCGATTATGCATGTATCCGGTTTCGTTTAGTTGACGCATACCGGCATCTACTAAAAGATAGCCTGTTTCACCATTTTTCCATTTTTCAAATTCTTCTTCGTTGTTACGCCATTCTATACGGTCATATTTTGCTCTAAACGCATTATTCACAGTTTTTGGAAAATGGTAAAGAATAGTCATAAAAAACTCTCTCCAAATTAATTCGCTCCAGAAAACCTTATTATTTTCTGCAATTGCCTTTTTCATCATTTTACGTACGGATACTGTTCCAAATCGTAAATGAGGACCTAGTCGTGATGTTCCACTTTCTTTCGCGGGAAAATTACGAGTGTCTTCATAATTATCGATTAGGGTAGGGGTTACATCATATTCCGGGACCTCTATTTTTGATTTTTCAAAACCAATATCGGCTAGTGATAAGTTCGGTAATCGTGAATTTTTAATCAGGTTAGATAAATGTTGACTAGTGTAGTGAATCTTTAAGTCTTTATCGGCGTTAAATTTATCTTGCCATTTATTTTTATAGGGCGTATAAACTACATATGGGTCGCCATCTCCTTTTACGATTTCATCCTTTTCAAAAATTACTTGATCCTTAAAGTTTTTGAAAGTAATATCATTTTCAGATAAAAAGTCTGATATTTTTTTATCGCGTTCTTTAGCGTAAGGTTCATAGTCTCTATTTGTAAAAACAGACGCAACGTCATACTCTTTTACTAAGCTTTTAAAAATGTCTACTGGCTTGCCATGAAACATTGCTAAAGAGCTTTCATTCTCTTCTTGTAGCTGATTGCGCATGTGCTGCAATGTTTCATGTATAAAGGTGAGCCTTGCATCGTCTTTCGGTAATTTGGAAAGAATTTCTTCATCAAAAATAAAAATAGGCAATACGGGATGGTCTCCTTTTAATGCTTCAAGGAAACCTACATTATCATCCAACCTCAAATCTCTTCTAAACCAAAATATAGATACTTTTTTTGACATTTAATTAATGTTTAAAGTTGATAATCCACCATCTACACCAATTACCTGTCCGGTCATCCACGTACTTTTACCACTTAAGAGAAAAACCGCTGCATTAGCGATGTCATCTGCATTTCCAACTCTTTTTAAAGGATGGCGCTCACTCATCATCTCTCGTTTTTTATCATTGCTTAAAAGTCTTTTAGCTAAGGGCGTATCTACTAAAGATGGAGCAACAACATTGACTCTTACCTTAGGGGCATATTCTGCCGCCAAAGACTTGGCGAAACCTTCAATTGCACCTTTAGCTGCAGAAACGCTGGTATGAAAAGGCATACCTGTACCTACGGCAATAGTACTGAAAAAGACCATACTTGAACCCTCGTCCATTTTTGATATAATCTCCTTAACTACTTTTACCATAGAAAAGAAATTAAGTTCCAAATCATCTTTAATGGTGTCCAATGACATCATTTTAAATGGTTTAAGATTAATGCTACCCGGACAGTATACAAAACCGTCAAGTTTTTCTGGTAGTACAGAAGTATCTAATACATCTGTAGTAACATCAAATGGGATGTGCGTTATATTTTCATGTTGCAAATCTTCTTCTGTACGAGATGCTACAAATAGTTGATGTGTGTCTTGTAATTCTTTAACTATTGATAGCCCAATACCATGCGAGCCACCTATTAACAATATATTTTTCATTTAAAAAGATTTTAGTTGAAGTTGATTTGGAATGGAATCTACCACTCCAAAGAGTTCTTTTAATTTTTGCTCACGAAATTTAAATATTTCCATTAGCTGTTTTTTGACAAATAACGGATGCGCTATTTGACCTAATATGCCAAGGGGAATTTTGTAATCGATAATATCTTCCATCAAAACACCTTCATCGATTTCTTTAATAAAGTGTTTGTGATGCCAAAGTGCATAAGGTCCGAACCTTTGTTCATCGACAAAATAATTTCCTTGGTCTACATGTGTAATTTCAGTTACCCATTTAGTAGTATATCCTGGGAAAGGGGAAACTTTATATTGTATGATCTGACCAGGAAACATTTCTCTATCCGCACCGTCCAATATATTGAAACCCATATGTTCGGGAGTGATTACTTTTAAATTAGCAGGGTCAGATAAAAATTTCCATGCTGTATCTTTAGTAATAGGTAGAGCTTGTTTAGAATGTAATTGATATAGTTTCATAAATACATCATTATAATGGTTAGATTAAATATGTCTAACATTAATCAAAAATAGTTAAACAATATCAAAAATGCTTTTTTATAGCCTTAAAAATTAACTTTATCGATTAAATTAAATTTAGGTCACTTAAAAACAGTTGATTAACATTATTCTATCTTATTTTGCAACAATGAAAATTTTCGTCCAACAATTTGGTCTTATTCTTTTTTTCTTAAGTACGGCATCGCTAGCTGCACAAGAGAATGTTGAAACGGTTGGTGAACTGCCTAATGAAGTATTTGAAACATCTGGATTAATTTATTTCAACGGTCATTTAATTACCCATAATGATTCTGGTAATGAAGCCGTACTTTATGAGTTAGATACATTGACGCTATCTATACAGAGAAGAGTAAATGTGACTAATATTTTAAATGTAGATTGGGAGGCAATCTCACAAGATGATGAATATATCTACATTGGTGATTTTGGCAACAATGTAGGCTCAAGAACTAATTTGGCTGTTCATGTCATTTCAAAAGAAGAGTATTTGAATTCTAATACCGTTTCTGCCACTACGATTAACTTTTCTTATGAAGATCAACAGAATTTTGATAATAACGGTAATAGCGATTGGGATGCAGAAGCATTTTTTGTTATTGATGATCGTATAGTGGTATTGACCAAGCAATGGCAATCGTTAGGATCTGTGGCCTATGAGTTTCCAAAATTTCCAGGAACTTATATAGCAAGTAGGGTAGGTACTATCGAAGATGTAGGTTTAATAACCGATGCCACTTATGATGTGGAATCAAACCGATTGGTGGTAATTGGTTATTCTTCTATATTGAGTCCTTTTGTGGGTGTGGTAGAAAATTTAAATTTTAATTCTGTTTTTGAAGGATATGAACAGCAATCCTTAGGACTAAATTTTGTGCAAGCGGAAGGAATAACCCAAACAGGCACCGAAAGTTATTTCTTTTCATCTGAATATTATTCTAGGCAAACGCCAACCATTGTATCTGCATCACGTTTGTTTTCTTTTAAAATTCCCGTTGTTTTGACAGAGGAACCAGAAGAGCCGGAAACCCCTGAAAACCCAGAAGAAACTGAAAACCCAGAAGAAACTGAAAATCCTGAAGAGCCTGATACGCCAGAGGCACCACAAGATCCAGAAAACCCTGAAAGTCCGGTATTACCTGAAATTACAGAGGATGCCGATCAAGATGGTAAATTAATCATTTATCGAGATAATACTTCTAGTCAATATTATTACTCCATTGCCACGGATAAAACTGTTTTTGGTCAGGTGATTTATGATGTGTCTGGTAAAGAGGTTTGGCAAAATACTGGGGACGTTGAAAAAAAAGGAATTATTTCTCATCATTTAGAATCTTCTATTTATTACCTGACCATGTTTTTAGAAGATGGTGTAATTTCAACCTCGTTCGCTGTTTATTAGTATTTAGGAAATTGTTAACATTTCTACCTATCCTTTATAAGTAGTTTTGCTATAAATAACTAATTAGTAAAACAATCATGAACAAAGTAGTACTCTTTTTATTGGCAATTGTAGCTTCCTTAACAGTTGAAGCACAAATAAATACACCTGCACCTAGTCCTGCTGCAAAAATAATGCAGACCGTAGGTTTAACAGAAGTAAGCATTGATTATTCTAGACCTTCAATGAGAGGTAGAAAAGTATTTGGCAACTTAGTTCCTTTTGATAAATTATGGAGAACAGGAGCAAACGGATATACTTTAGTAACCTTTGATGCAGATGTAACTATTGCAGGTAAAGAAGTAAAAGCTGGTACTTACTCAATTTTCACGAAGCCGGGAGCTTCTAATTGGGAAGTTTTCATATACACCGATACAGTTGGTGGTGGTACACCAAGTAATTGGGAAGAAAGTAAGGTAGTTGCTCAATTATCGGTACCGGTCTATAAAATGGAAATGCCTGTTGAAACTTTTACGATCACTTTTGATGATGTAAAAAGCAATGGAGCTAATATTGGTATCATTTGGGAGAATACCTATGTTGCCATTCCTTTCTCTGTAGGTACAGATGCTGCTGTAATGAGTAGTATCGATAAAGCCTTAAACGGACCATCTGCTGCTGATTATTATGCTGCGGCAGTATATTATTCTAGTGAAGGTAAAGATATCAATAAAGCTAAGGAGTGGATGGACAAAGCAATGTCAATGACTGAAAAGCCAGCATTTTGGCAGCTAAGACAACAGTCTTTAATATTAGCGAAAGCGGGCGACAAAAAAGGAGCAATCGAAGCTGCTAAAAAATCGTTGACCGGTGCTACTGCTGCTGGTAATGACGATTACATAAAAATGAACAATGATTCTATTAAAGAATGGAGTTCTAAGTAAATATCTATTTTATAAAATTAAAAGTCCGTGTTTTAAAACACGGACTTTTTTTATGCTATAATTTTAAGCTCTTATTCAAAGACTTTTACTCCGTCATCAATTGCCAAATGGTAATACTCGGCATCAATCTCAGTTTGTTCTTTGTATTGTGTTAAAATCGATTTTATACTTTCTTCCAGCTTATCTGTTTTTATAAGGTTTATGGTACAACCACCAAATCCGCCGCCCATCATTCTGGATCCTAAAACACCGTCTAGGCTTTCGCCAATTTGTACTAAGGCATCTAATTCTTTAGTGGTTATTTCGTATTGTTTAGACATTGCCCAATGACCTTCTTTTAAAACTTTACCTACAGCAATAGCATCGCCTTGAGTTAGTACCTTCATCATTTTACGAACGCGGTCATTTTCTTCAATAACATATTTGGCACGTTGTACATCTATTTCTTTAACGTTGCTTTTTACGGTAACCAAGTCTTCAACGGTAACGTCTCTTAAGGAAGTTACTTCTGGTTTGTACTTTTGAACCTGTTTAACAATGTTCTCACAAGAAACACGTCTCTTATTATACTCGGAATCTACGGCTAGATTGTGTTTTATGTTAGAGTTTACCAGTACCCAGCTGTAGCCTTCTAAATTAATGGGAATGTAACTGTGGCTTAAGTCGTTGCAATCTAAAAAGAAAGCATTTCCTTTTTTGCCGAAAAGCACTGCGTATTGATCCATTAATCCACAATTAAGTCCAATTTTATGTTCTGCTTCTTGTGCTATTAATGCAATATCTTCTCTAGAAATTTCCTTACCGGATATTTTTGTTATCGCATATATAAAACCACAACATAATGCGGCAGAAGAGGAGAGTCCGGATCCAATTGGTATGTCTCCGCCAAAAACACAATCCATTCCTTTTAATGGGTATTCTTTGGTAATAAGTATCTCTATAATTGCTTTAAAGTAATTGCCCCAAAAGGACTCGAATTTTTTATGATCACCATTTAGTTGAAAAATAATCTTCTCTGGTTGAGTTAAAAATGTTTCGATCTGTATAGTGTGCTGATCGTTGCCTGATATTGCGAAATATATTCCTTTTTCTATAGATGCCGGAAGCACTAGACCTTCATTGTAATCAGTGTGTTCGCCTATTAAATTAATTCGTCCGGGGGCTTTTATCAGTATAGGTGAATCTGAATAATGCTCTTTAAAATATGACTCTATTTTTTTATGTATCATTAAATGCTTAAAATTAATCTTAATTGGTTGCCAATGGTTTTTTTAACATACGGTCAAAGGCTTCAAATATAAATGATATAATAATGACCAAAGCTGCTCCAAAAAAGTTTAGCCATAAATAACCTAATTTTTCTTGACCTGAAGGATAAATATGAATTAGATAATAATAAATTATACAAATGATTATTTGTGTTACCACAGCGGCAAAGAAAACTGCATTACCTTTTACGAATTTAAAGAAGAATGCAATTAGAAAAATACCTAAAACATTGCCGTAAAAAATACTACCAATAATATTAACGAGTTGTATTAAATTATCAAATAGGTTTGCTACACATGCAATTAATATAGCGATGATACCCCAAATTAAGGTAAAGAACTTAGAAGCTTTCACATAGTGTTCTTCAGATAAATTATCTGATTTTCTATTTCTTTTATATAAATCTAAGGCGGTTATGGTACCTAATGCATTAAGTTCAGATGCTGTTGATGACATTGCTGCTGATAAAATTACCGCTAATAATAAACCAACTAATCCTGTTGGTAAATTGTTAAGTATAAAGTGAATAAAGACATAATCTTTATCATTGGTTTCAACTACATCATTTGCCTGTTTTATTAAAGACTTGGCAGCGATACGATTGGTACTATCTTTCTGGTTTATACGAATAATCTGTTTTTTAGCTTCTTCTACAGCGGTGTATTCCTTTATTTCTAAAGCTGCAGAGAATTTATTTTGCGCAATTCTTTTTTCGGCTTCCAATGCAATTTGCCCTTCTTGCAGTAATTTGTAATCTTCGGCATAACTAGATTCCATTACGGCTTTCGTGGCAGACGGATTAAAGTTTAATGGTGAAGGATTGTATTGATAAAACACGAATACCATTACACCTACCAGAAGAATGAAAAACTGCATGGGTATTTTTAGAATGGCATTAAAAATTAGACCTAACTGACTTTCTCTTACAGATTTACCGGATAAATATCGTTGTACCTGACTTTGATCTGTACCAAAGTAAGCCAGGAAAAGAAAAAGTCCGCCCGTAATACCACTCCAGAAAGTATATCTGCTAGACGTATCCAAATCAAAATTCAGTATTTCTAATTTGTTACTTGCGCCAGCAATTTTCATGGCTTTGCTAAAGGTGATATCTGATGGTAAGTAGCCTAATATAAAAAAGAAGGTAATGAACATACCTGTCATGATGATGAACATCTGCTGTTTTTGGGTAACACTAACAGCTTTGGTTCCACCAGATACGGTGTAAATGATTACTAAGGTTCCCAGTATGATATTTAGTGTGCGCAAATCCCATCCTAATACCGCGGATAAAATGATCGAAGGGGCAAAAATAGTAATACCTGCCGCTAATCCTCTTTGAATCAAAAAAAGAATTGCAGCTAATGAACGGGTTTTAAGGTCAAATCTACCTTCTAAAAATTCGTAGGCGGTATATACCTTCATTTTATGGTAAAGCGGGACAAATACCATACAAATGATTATCATGGCCAACGGTAGCCCGAAATAGAATTGAACAAAGCCCATACCGTCATGAAATGCTTGACCGGGCGTGGATAAAAACGTTATTGCACTGGCTTGGGTTGCCATAACCGATAGACCAATAGTCCACCATTTAGAATCATTGCCACCACGAACATAGTCATTGACATTTTTGCTTCCTTTTGTTTTCCAAACACCGTATACTACGATGAAAAGAAGTGTGCCGGCAAGAATAATCCAATCTAATCCTTCCATATTAATTGAATGAAGTCATTACGTAATAGAAAATAAGAACATATATGAGATTAAGCACTAATACGATGCTGTACTCTTTTTTCCAAGTTTTATTTTCATCTCGTTCGTTACTCATCCTTTGATTTTGGCTTTCGTTTCTACTTTGTCTTTTCCAACGGATAACATATTTGAGAAAAGTTTATATGCACCTGGTACGCCCACTGGTAATTCTCTAAAAAAGCTCAGTCCGGTATAAATATAGTTTCCCTTTCCATATGGGGCAATTAATAGGCTGCCTTTTGTTGCTTCTTCACCTTCATCGTTCATTTCTAAAATAGGCGTAAATTCTTTACTCCATTTGTTCGGAAAGTATAATCCTCTTTCTTGAACCCAGCCATTAAAATCACTTTCGTTAATTTCGTTTGGAAAATGTACCAGCGAATTATCTTTTGCAATAATCTTTACATTTGAATTTTCATTGGTAACACGATCTCTGGAGATTTCAAGGTCATAAGGTGCAATATTTTCAAATTGAGCCCCCCATCTACTTGCCGTATTATATTGCACAATTACAGTACCGCCATTCTTAGCATAATCTAAAATAAAACGTTGTTTAAATTTAAGCTCATCTACTACATTGTAGGCTCTAATTCCTAAAACTACAGCATCATATTTTTTTAGGGATTCTTTAGTAATCGTTGTAGGGTCTATTAGTTGAACATTGTATCCTATTTGCTCTAAACTTGTCGGTACTGCATCACCGGCACCCATAATATAGCCTATATTTTCTCCTGCTTTTTGAATGTCTAATCGAACTACTTTGCTTTCTGAAGGTAGTAAAACCGTTTGTGTAGGTACATGATCATAAGCTATGGTTACCAACTCTTTGGTAATTTCTTTACCGTTTAATTTTATAATAGGGGAGATGCTACTTTCGTTCTCGGTAGCTGGCGGACTCAACGTAAAATAAACGGTTTGTTCATCTCCTTTTTTGTTGATTGAGAATGGTTGCAATTTTTTATCAACTTGCCATCCTGTGCCGTATTTTAATTCAACTGTACCAGAAATACTGTCTTTATGCGCCTTAATTGTAACAGGAATTCTTTTCGGTGATGCATCGGCAAATATTAAAACCTTATCGGTAAAGCTTGCGGTAGCTTCAGGTACCACTTCAAAAGGTTGATAAATTTCTCCTTTATCGGGTTTTGCATATTTATATACCACAGGTCTTGTAATAGGAATTAAAACACCGTTTATGTTCAAATTAAAAGTAGCATTAAAAGCTCTTGGCGTTTCCGGTTTTCCTATTAAAGCTCTGTTTTTAACAGTATAGGTGCCTAAAGTTCCTTTTTCCATCAACCAATACGGACTGGTAAAATCAGTTGAAGCCGGAATATTTAAATTAATTTTCTTTTCAAACAATTTGTTATTGTTCAAAGTACTCAGCTCAATATTTGTATTCTGATTATTGACAAATACCGATTTTAATTCAATATTGATATGACTTCTGTTCAATGCTTGGATTTGAACATCGACATTCTGACCAGGATTTGTAGATGAGATTTTGGTAAACGCTTCTAAATGTAATCCTGATATAGCTGAAATAATTGTAGTTAATTCTACTGTTTTTAAATGTTTCCAATGCTCATCGGAAACATTTTGTAATAATTCATAGGCTTTTAATAATTTAGGAATATGAACCGAAGGATTTTTAAAATTAAAATTTTCTTGTACATCATAAAGGATATCGCCAATAGCCTTTCCTCCATCAATTCTAGACCAGGTTGTATCTATGCCATCAAAAAGATTGGATTTGTCTTGTGGTAAATCACCCTTTAATAATTCTATATATTCATCTTCACTACCTCTTGAACTTAGTCTACCAAAACCTTGACATAGATGTTGGCTACTGGCTAATGATGCAATTTCGTTGTTAGATTTTCCTAGCATAGGGTAGTAGGTGCCTACATCCATATGTAAAAGATTGGTTTTATCCGCTGCTTTAAATTTTTCTTGGCTACCATAAAACCACCACGATGTATTAAAAAATAATCGTTTTGGTTGCCAAGTGTTTGTTGATGACAATTGTTCTGGGTAGGCATTAGCATCATTTGATAAATCAAAAGCTTCAAAGCTTAACATTGCCGAAGAAGTATGATGACCATGGGTAGTGCCGGGAGTTCTATGATCAAACCTATTGATAATCACATCTGGCTTAAACTTGCGGATAGTTCTAACCACATCACCAAGAATGGCTTCTTTGTCCCAAATTTCTAGGGTTTCATCTGGTTGTTTGGAATAGCCGAAGTCATTGGCGCGACTAAAAAATTGTTCTCCCCCGTCAACCCTTCTTGCTGCAAGTAATTCTTGCGTACGCAATACACCTAAAAGTTCGCGTAATTCCGGACCAATTAAATTTTGCCCACCGTCACCTCTTGTAAGGGATAAATAACCGGTTCTTGCTTTAACATTATTAGCTAAATAGGCAATTAGACGCGTATTTTCATCATCTGGGTGTGCGGCTATATAAAGTGCAGTACCTAGAAAATTAAGCTTTTCAATGGAGTGGTAAATGTCTGTGGACGAACTAATCTTTGGGGTTTGGGCATTGAGGGTGCTGAGTGCAAAAAGACTACAGGCTAGAAACCCTAATAGATATCGCATTTTAAGTTGGTTTTGGTAGTAATTCCAAATATAATAAGATTAGGTCCTACGCGTACTTGTTTTTACGACTTCTTTAACAAAATCATGTGGTTTGTTCTTCTTGTTCTTCAACACTTATAAATTCACCTTGTTGATAGGTAGATATTAAAATGACACCTTTTTGAAGAACCAAATTATTTGGATAGGTTAGAATTTCTCCATTGCTCCTTCTTAAGTGTAAGTGAAAGGCTCTAATATCCTCAATTACAAATTGATCTAAATCTGAATTATTAGGGTCAAGAAGTTCCTTGTCTAAAATTCGAATGGTGTTTCCTATTTTAAAAGGAAATGAGAAGAAAAGAATAACACCAGCTGTAATGTTGCTTAAAATGGACCATTGAGCAAAAAGGGCGACACCTATTACCGCAAACACGGAGGATAACATGACCCCTAGATCTTGATAATTTACACTCCATACTAAGGTAAGTGCCACTACAGCGATTATGGTCAATGCTATATTGATGAACTTAATTATCAGGTTGGTCCTAACCGGATTAAAATCACTTATTTTACTCACCTTTTTAACAGCTGTGGTAAAAAGGAATTTTAAAACAACGATAACAATTAAGATAATGAGACTGTAGATTAACTCATTATGATGTTCAGCAATAAACTCTTTCATACGCTATAACCCTAAACTATCGCGCAAAGATAAATCCTTATTCGATTTCTGCTGCCAATAGGGTGTTGTAATCCTGTTAATTCTTGTTCCTTTAGAGGTTAAAATTTTTTTATTGTCACCAAACCCATCATGAAAGGTGTCTGTCCAGCTTTCAATTAAGTACGGAAACTTGTTTTCAAAATTGATTTTTAAAGTACGTTCTAATGCAGGATAGCTGATTTCATATGTGTTCATACCATCAACTTCTGTCAGCGAAGTTATTGCCTTATAAGCCTTGAATTCTTCATGAGTTGTTCTGATGAACTCCAAAGAAGGAATCATTTTAATTTCACCAATAGGCAAATTCTCTGGGTTTACCCTGATTTTGTTCCAAACTTCATTTTCAAGAATAGCTTTCTCTATTTGGTAATCTTGGTCACCTTCAGATTCAAAATAAGAATGACTCATTATTTCAAAATCATCTTTATTATTTAATTGTGCATAAACATGACCACACCATTCTTGCGCGGAAAAAGATACTTTAAGCGCATGTTGATTATCATGCACAGGGTAGAAGCTACTGGTCATTATAGAGTAGGGGTAAATACCCGTAATGTAATTTTTGGTGGTATTCAATTTTAAAACAGGAATGTTGCTTTTATTACTATTATCTGCCTTTACTTGAGCATCTGGTAAAAATGGTTCGGTCACATAAATTAATACAGCACTGCCTTCTCTCATCTCGCCATATCTAGCTTGTTCTAAATTGTAGGAAGTGATTTCTGCTGTACCGTTATACCAATAATCTTTAAATTCTTGCGAAAGCTCTTTTTTAGGAGCTTCCGTTTTTATTTCTGTAGATAATATAGCTAATGTATCGCTATTGGTTTTGGGTTTTTCTTTACAACTAGTAAATAGAATTGCCAATCCGAAAAGGCTGTAAACTGCCTTGTTTAGTTTTAATAGTTTCATACCTGTCATAATTTTAAATTATTCTATGTTACCAATTGTAATAAGGTTTCATAAACCAGCAGTGTTGGTAAACCAACTACATTTGTGTATGATCCTTTAATTTTTTCAATACCTATAAGTCCTATCCATTCTTGAATGCCGTATGCACCTGCTTTATCGTATGGCTTATATTCCTTTATATAATGCCGAATTTCATCTATTGTTAAATTCTTGAACTTAACTTCCGTTATTGAATGTTGAACTATCTGTCGTTCAATTGTGGTAAAACATACAGAAGAAATGACCTGATGCCAATCTCCAGATAGTTTTTTTAGCATATCTTCAGCCTCCGTGTTATCTTCTGCCTTGGCCAAAGATTCATTATTATGCCAAACAACCGTATCTGAGGTTATTAGAATATCTTTTGATTGTAATTCGGGTAAAAATACTTCTGCTTTTAATTTAGCTAAGTAATCAGATATTTCAGCTCCTTTTAATTCAGCTGGATAGATTTCATCTACAGATTTGATTCTCACTTCAAAATCAAGCTCCATTTCTTTAAAAAACTGATGCCTTCTTGGGGAGCCAGATGCTAAGATTAGATGATGTTCTTTAAGTTTATTCTTCAACATAAACTAGTCGTTTGCAGCACTAAAATGGCTGGTCCAATCTCCACGTACTTTTAAAACCTGTTCAATGACATCACGTACACAGCCATGACCGCCATTTTTATGCGAAATGTATTGACTTACACTTTTAACCTCTGCAACCGCGTTCTGCGGACAAGTAGCTAAAGCAACCGTTTGTAATGGTGGAATGTCTGGTATGTCATCACCCATATATAATATATTTTCGGGTTCTAAATGGTTCAGACCCATATATTCCTCTAAAGCATCCATTTTGTAATGCGCATCCATGTAAATATCGGTAACCCCTAGTCCTTTTAGTCTTATACGAACACCTTCATTTGTTCCTCCTGTAATAATACATACATTGTAACCTTTTTTTAGCGCAACCTTTAAGGCGTAACCATCCTTTACGTTCATTTTACGTAACAACTCTCCTTCGCTGGTAACTAAAAGACTTCCATCTGTAAAAACCCCATCTACATCAAAAATAAATGTGGTAATATCTTTTAAAAACTCTTTATAACTCTTTTCCATGTTTTTCTTTTATTGCGTTGCTTAAAAGGGTGTAAAGTTCCCTTTGGTGTTTGTCTTTTATGATTTGTAAATGATTATGTAATGTTTTTTGGTCTCCGCGTTTTGCCGGTCCTGTTTGTGCCTGCATGGTTGTTAATGTATCTAATTTTGCAGCCGTTTCTTTAATAAGGGGTTTTAGCAATGAGAAATCTAAGTCATGCTCTGCACAAATATCAGAACCCAAGGTATACATGTAATTGGTAAAATTATTTACGAATACCGCAGCCACATGTAGTGTTTTTCGCTGCTCAGAATCTATTTTAACTACGTTTTCACTAAGTTGTTTTCCTAGTGCTGTTAATATTTCAAGATCTTTATTGTTAGTCGCTTCTATGCAAATAGGAATATCATCAAATGAAATGATTTTCCCTTTTGTAAAGGTTTGTAATGGATAAAAGATCCCTGGTCGCTTTGCAGATTTAATTGCGTTAAGCGGTGTTGCGCCAGAAGTATGGACCAAAATGCCTTCTACATTTTTAAAATTTTCGACAACGGTACTTATAGCATCGTCAGAAATGGCTAGTATGTAAACATCTGCGCTTATATCACCAGTAAATTCAGTACTAATAAGTGCTTTGTCATGTACAAATGCCAAGTGTTCTCTATTTCTGCCTATTACCTGCTTTACGGTAACATCTGCAGACTTTTGAAATGCCTGAAACAAATTCTGTGCTACATTACCAGAACCTGCTATAACTACTGATATCATACTGCAAAAGTACAAAGTTTATAGAAGTCTTTTTGGATTAAAATTAACAGTTTATATGAAGTTTAAAAGAGATAAAAGGTATTCGAAAATGGTGAAAAGGCCTTATTTTTGCATCTTGAAAATCAACTCCTATCTTCCATGACGGAAATGTTCAAAAAAATATTCTTCTCTACACGTTTAATGTCCATCCTATTTATCGTTTTTGCCACAGCAATGGCTTTCGGTACTTTTATTGAAAGTTGGTACAGTACAGAAACTGCACGAATTTGGATTTATAATGCATGGTGGTTTGAAGTAATCATGGTATTCTTTGTAATCAACTTTATTGGTAATATCTCTAGGTACCGTCTACTGCGATTAGAGAAATGGCCGGTTTTGGTGCTGCATTTATCTTGGGTATTGATTATAATTGGAGCTTTTGTAACGCGTTATATCAGTTTTGAAGGTATGATGCCAATACGTGAAGGGAATACGGAAAAAGTATTCTATTCTGATAAAACGTATCTAACAGTTTATGTTGATGGTGAAATTGAAGGTGAAGCACGAAGAAAGATTTTAGAGGATGATTTAATTGTTACTCCGGAAGCTATAAAGTCTAATTTGCCTTGGAGTGCGGACTTCAATGGTCAAGATTTTGAGATTTCTTACGTCGATTTTATAAAAGGAGCCAAGCAAGGTTTGTTGCCAGATGAAAATGGAACAAAATTTCTAAAGATTGTTGAAGCAGGTGACGGTGAACGCCATGATCACTATCTGGAAGATGGTAAGGTAACCAGTATACATAATGTTCTTTTTGCACTGAATAATAATACAGATGGCGCCATCAATATTATGACCACAGATTCGGTGTACCAAATTAAAGCTCCTTTTGAAGGAAATTTTATGCGTATGGCAGACCAATTTCAAGGGCTGTTAGTGAAAGACAGTCTGCAGCTATTACAGTTGCGTTCATTATATAATACTGCTGGTATGCAATTCGTAATTCCTGATTCCGTTACACAGGGTTCTTATGGTATTGTTGAAATTCCTGCTGCAGAGAAAACCAAAATGGATCAAGATGCGATTGTCTTTGATGTTACCGCTAACGGTGAAACAAAACAAGTTAAGCTACTTGGTAGCAAAGGTCCTTCAGATTTTAGTGATAAGGTAAATGTAGGCGGACTCAATTTTTCAATTAGATATGGTTCAAAAGTCTATGAGTTGCCTTTTGGAATAAAGTTGAACGACTTTATCGCAGAAAAGTATCCTGGCACAGACAAAGGTTATGCTTCATTTATGAGTAGAGTAACTATTGAAGATGAAAGACCTTTTGACTATGATATTTTTATGAACCATGTTTTAGATCACCAAGGATATCGTTTTTTTCAATCAGGTTTTGATCCCGATGAAAAAGGAACAACCTTATCTGTAAATCATGATTTTTGGGGAACATGGATAACTTACATTGGTTACTTTCTTTTATACATAGGGTTAATGGGGATTATGTTTTTCGGTAAAAC
>Ga0209295_1000349_pt1 | contig 26012 bp, 24 predicted proteins | sample Porto_5metaG_FD_187428 | JGI IMG/M metagenome (GOLD analysis project Ga0209295, IMG submission 187428) | Marine algal microbial communities from Porto, Portugal - Porto_5 metaG (SPAdes) (version 2) | ecosystem: Host-associated > Algae > Red algae > Unclassified | place: Portugal: Porto... | reverse complement strand
TGGGTCAAACCTCCCCCGCCCGAATCGCGGTGGCCGGATCACCGTCGCGTGGCGCCCGCAGCGGCGCCGGCTCGCCGTCTGCACGGCACCGCCGGTCGCGATTGGGTGGCACCGCTGGCCCACCGGGTTCTGGTCAGGTCCCTTGGGCCATAAAAATCATTTTGGTCATCATTCCCGTCTGCGAATTTGTGAATGAATGGACCTCAGGCATGGAATACCGTGGTTCTGTTGAAGCCGCGCTCAACATTTGTCCACAACCGATGCCCCGCAATCCGATGTGTCATTACATTGGTGATGAAATCTAGAGCCTTGTCGCCCTTCCGCGGTGACTTGGCCGCCGCACGGCACCGGCATCGACGTCCCCCACGACAAATGGCCCGCACTCAGCACCATCACTGGCCCACGACTTCTGTCCCCAGGTCGTTAGGGCGGCAACTGTCGCAGTGCTTCATTCTTGACGAAACAATTGGAGAAAGTTCGTTCGAACAATTGGTCACAGCTGCCTTCTGGCAGCCAGCCTGCCACAATCGTGCAGGGCTGGCACCACTCTCGACATTTCCTGTGTTTTGGTTTCAGAAGTGCTTTGGATAGGGCTGAACAGACGACTCCGTTGATGTCGTTTGTGCAACAAAATTTAATAGGCACTGTTTCAGTAATCAGACGCGCCCAAGTGACCAAACCTGTCCAGCTGAGAGCCCAGATGCCTGTTTGAGACTTGGACCCGGACATTGAGCGCTCTGCATTTCTGTTCTGTCAACCATGCCCCTGGAGAACTTAACTGATTTCGCCGAAAGGTCAATTTTATTCCATGATTTGGCTCTCGTGAAGCAGCAACCGTTGTAGTTTGAATTCGACATATATTAGGCTCTGATAAGCTCGTTCCCATTGGTTGACAGCGTGTGACGCCATCTAAAATAGAATGGGAAGCCTCTGTTCAATCTCTGCCCTCATCGAATGTTTACGTCAAAGCTCAAGAAGTTTTTGTATTCATTTGTGTCCTGTGCATTGCGCCTCACTCCTTTTTTCTTGGACGTCTGGTTTTTCGCTCCTTCCAGTGGCACCTACGTGCCGCTAATTTCTGACCGGGTCTCCCGCTGGGAGAGGCTTCTACGTGGCGCGCTCGTGGGATGGGCGTCCTAGGGAGCGGCAATGAGCAGGGGTCCTTAGCAGTCAGTCTGGGGTTGGATAGGAGGCGTTTGCGGGCCCTATTTGGTGAGCGCTCTTTTCGCGCTGCAGAGGGCGTCCCGGACCAGGCTGTCCGTGGCCGCTTCTGTTGTCAGCACGATGCTCTGGGCCTCGCGGCGGGCGCCGTGTGGGTGGGCGTCGCTGTGGCAGCGACCGCAATCGCCACTTCGACCCGACAGCAACAGCTGTCGTCACGGTCAATTGTCCCGAAAGACTCTGCGTAGTGTGCGCGTGGGATGAGCTCCATTCGGCAGGCGGTTCCTAGCAGGAGTCCATGACAGACACTCTAGCTAGGGAGGGCGCGAGTTTTGGCACTGTGGACGCCGTGTGGGCTGAGGTGGGCAGTAGTTGCCTGCGTCGTCACTGCGTTTGTGACCCACGTCCCGAGCGCCTCATCACCTGCGTTGCTGCGCCGTGGGCATCTTCGTCTCTGTGACGACGACTGGTGCTGTGGCAGGGCTCCCCGTCGTTGGCCTCCACGAGGCCTCTTGCAACAGTGGTGCTCCGTGACGTGCTCGGGGCTGTTGTGTCCGCCGGCCACCGAACTCCTGCTACGCCTGTGCTCAGACCCATGGCGGGTAGCAGGAGGTCCCCCCCTAGAGCCCCTTCTCGCCCACTGAGGTGCGGATTCCTGCCTGACCTCGCACCCATTGTTGATCGCGCGCGGGACTCAATATACCTCCGGGGAGGTGATGATGGCGGTGCTGATCCGTGGTTTGCACCTGGGGAACTGGGCATGCTGGAGGAGGCTTCTGATGACGAGCTCTTGGACAACGGGGGGCAGAGGGGGGGACGTGGGGGTGCTGACGGTGAGGGCGCTCGCCGCGCTGCCGCAGGCAGCGACGTCCGCAACGACCGTGACATTTTGGCTAGCGGGGGGCATGAGCGGCGGGCCGGCGCTGGCAGTGCTGACGGTGGTGGGGCTGATGGAGATGGTGCCCGTGCCGACCGTGTCATCTCTGCAACCCTGGGGCATGAGGAACGGGCCGGAGCTGCCGGTGGTGGCCGTGGTGGGGCTGGTGGAGATGGCGCCAATGCCGACGGCGTCGACGACGCCCATGCTGACGGCGCAGATGGCGCCCATGCGGACGGTGTCCATGGTGCCAATGCGGCCGGCGTCGATGGTGCCCATGCGGATGGCGTCAGTGGCCGTGGTGCCATTGATGTTGGTTCCACTGATGTTGGTGTCAGTGGCGCTGGTGCCAACGGCGACAGCAGCGGAACTCGCGCCGTGAACGGAGGCCGTGCAGGCTACGGTGGCGAACGTGACGACGGCGGTAGTGGCGACACTACCCGACGGGAGCACAGGGCACGTCGTGAGCGCGTCTCGTCCGAGATGTTCACCCGGGAGGAGCTCAAGACCTTCTTTGTAGCGGAGCTTCGAGTTCTCCTCGGGCTTGCTGCTCGCCAAGCCGGCGGAGCGGGCGCTGTGCGGATGCAAGGTCGCTTCATCAATGGTGCTCAAGTAATGGTGTTAACAGAGCTCATGGACCCTGTGGCGGTGTGGACGACGTTTGTGGACGGCGCCGTTCGGGCCTACTGCTCGTGCGGAGGAGTGATGGCCACGGGCCGCACGGCCACTGCAGACGACATTGAGCCGGTGGACTTGCAAGTTGCGCTACAGGAAAGTTCATCCTGCCGCCATGCCGTCGCCCTCCTCGATGCGTACGACTGCCTCTGCGCTGACGTGCGCGCCGGCTCGCTCGACGAGCTGAAGCGGTCGTGCCCCCTGTTGCTTGGCTCCTCTGAGGGGGCTCCCGTGGACGAGGACGACACCGTCGTGCTGTTTGCAATGCGCTCTGGCAAACGCAACAACATCCCCGTCTACGCCGTGTTCCACTTGGGTATCTGGTCGCCGGCCGTTGTGTGGCAGCAGGGCAACCGGAACCGCCTCACGACGTGCTGCTTACTTTCGTGCAAGACGCAGCCATGGGCATGCATTCACGCAAAGGCCGTCAACTACAAGACGCGGGCGGACCGAACGTCTTCTTCGCAAGCGGTGGCGGACACCCTGGATGCGATGCACCTCGGGGCGGGCGGGATCTTGGATGACGGGGAGGAGGAGGAGGCGGCAAGTGAGCCATCTCCCCCAGAATCTGCCGCTGCTGCTGCTGCGGCAGCGGCGTTGGAGGCGAATCTGCGGCCGCGTCGCGCTCGCAACATGTTCCCCTGTGTCAGGGAGGTGGAAATGTGCGACCGCTACGCCGCGTTCGTTGATGAGGAGCGGGAGGCGCCCGGACAGGTCAACTTTACTGACTTTCTCCACGTTGAGGACGAGTGCTTTTCGTGTGATGACCGATGGACGGAGAGCACGGTCTGCAAGCCGACTCTCGCGACGCTCTTTACCATTCGCGGCCGGCTGGCCATCGTGACCAAGTCGTGGACGTGCGCACGCGGCCACCACGTGGCGTACGACGGCTCGGTCGACGGGTTATTTGCCTTCCGCCCTGAGACGGTGTACACTCGGGTCTTCCTAGACAGCCTCATCGAGTTGTGCGTGATCGCACGGAGCACCTTGGCCGCAGCGTCGGAGTTCTTGGCCAGCTTCTTACGCAACACAGCGGCCTTTGCGGAAGGGGAACCAGGCCAAGCCCGCCAGCAGCTGTCGGACGCTTGCGGGGAGTTCTGTGACAGCCTTGTGGTTCCCAAGGCGGCGTTTGTTTGCCATCGGTGTGGCGAGGACGAGGACGTAGGTGGCTCCTTCCACTGCGTCGTCTGTGACGGGCAGATCTTGTCCGTGCTACAAGAGCACGTTGTCGCCATGCTGCGACCGGGCATGAATGCCCCCCGCGTCGACTTTGCCATGACGTTTGCCTGTGCTGTGCGTCACGCTGCTCCCCGCCGCGTTGTCCGCAATCGCGTGCGGGCCAAGCCGACGGACACCTCGGCATTGACGAAGGCCGAGGCGGAGGTGTGGCCTGCCTTTGCAGCCGTCGCCGACTGGCAGCCGCCAGCACCCCCATCGCTCCCACGCCTGGGTCCTCCACGAACGGCCAGGGAGAGGGAGGCAGCAGCCTTGTGGGCTGCAAGCGTCGTCGTCAACACGTTTTTTAAAGTCGACGTGGCTCAACCAGCTGGCGCGGGCGATGCGGTGGCGGATGTTGGCGTCGGCGAACCTGGCGAGCTCTTGCATGAGGAGGACGGTGACTTGGTGGATCTCGTCGCGGATGACTTAGACGGTGAGGAGGTTGAAGATGGGCCGGTGGATGGGGAGGGGCGCGGCGCCGGATCTGTCGCGGGTAGCACAGACGGCAGTGGCGAGGACTCAGACGGCAACATCCTGTCTCAAGTCGACGGGTGGTTAAATGCGGGGCGGCAAGCGCCCCCTCGCTCTTCTGGTGCGCTGGCGAATGCGCCGCAGTCGTCGCAGGAGGAGCTGTCTGCGGCATTGCGGCGGGTTGTTCTACGACTAAGGAGACCTGTCGGTGAATCTGAGACCAGAGACCAAGGTGCGACCGCCAGCCAACGGCGGCAAGCTGCACAACAGGACGAGCAACCTGCGGTGGCGGTGCCTGTCGTTCCCCAACCCTCTCATGTCTCCTCCGAGCCCGCGATTCCCATCCCGGCGGCGGACCCTAACAGGGACCAGCTGGCAGCCGACCAAGTACCTCGCACGGCCTCTCCGTGGCTCACGCCGCTGTCGTCAACTGCGGCCGTTGCGGGACGGGAAGTCCTCGGCGAGGGTTTGGTTGCTCTCGACCGCAACGACCCCGCCTCGCCGTTGACGACGGCCGCGCTGGAGCGGACACAAGCCATCGCTGACGCGACAAACGAGGAGGACTCTGAACTTATGGTGACAATAGACAACGTACCGCTGGACGTCAGCAACCTGCAGAGGACGTTGCCGAACCGGTGGTTTGTGGATGAGGTCATCAACGGCTACATCAACCTGTTACGGCGGCGGCAGGCGGAGACGCGGCGGATAGAACTCGACGCGCCGCGGCTATGGTTCTTCAACACTTTCTTCTACTCGAGGATGCACGTCCGCGGCCGTTACGACTACAACCTCGTGGCCCGGTGGTGCGGCCGGCTCAACCTCTTGTCATTTGACATGATTTTCGTTCCCATCAATGTTTCAAGCACGCACTGGGTGCTCGCTGTCATGTACCCGCGGACCGGAATGATCAACACGTACGACTCGCTCAACATCAACAACGACGCGCTCGTGCCGTCATTGAAGAGATGGGCCGACGACCACGCTCGTGACGTCGGCAACAGCCCTGTGGAGTGGGGCTACGACCAGGTGCTCAGCCGGCAACAAGAGAACTCGGATGATTGCGGCGTTTTCTTAGTCACGGCGATGGACTACCTTGCACGGGGGTTGCCCTTGTCAGCCAGAACGGCAAGCATGCACTACTATCGTCGGCGTATATGCGCTTCGCTGCTGGCAATGCAGCTTTGAAGTAAATCACTTGTTTGTGTTGCCCCGTGAGCGTTTATTCAGGTCTTGCGGCTTGCCTTTGACTTTCCTTTTTGTCTGTTATACACGATGTGTGCTGCGACTATGCCTGTTATGTTCCAGTGAACGCGTGCGCTGGACTTCCTCCCTATGTAATGCTCTCATTATGCCTTAGTGTTGCAATCAGCTGATGACCACCCTGCTGCTCTGTCCGAACTTTTTCTCACCGGGTGCTTCTTCGTACTGTGGCTGTGGCGTCCCCACAAAATACCGAGTGCAGATTCTTAGCTCTTCTGGGCGCACAAAGTCGAATGTGCAATGTGTACCCCATGTGTCCTGCCAGCGGCAGAGACTAAAGCTGCCCTAGATTGTTTGCAACAACAGGGACAGCGGCAGAGCCTCACATCGTGGATGCGTCACCCGAACATCGAGAGCTCGCTTGGACGCGTCGCCAGGAAAGCGGCAGTGGCAGACCCCCAAGCTTCATTGGACGCGTCGCCGGAAAAGCGCAGCTGGCGGGTTCCCAGCTGATCAAAAACGCCAGTCACAGTCAAGACATTGATTTCATGCAGGTTGCGAACCACCCAAATTTTGTGAAAGAGCCGAGAAGATATTCGTGTGAACATTTAATCGAGTGCCAATTGCAATATCATTTTTTTTCTTGTGGCTACGACGAATGCGACTGTGACACGAAGTCGCGATTTAGGACCCCTCAAACGAGCACGGGTGGGCTCTCATTGTTTCTCCTCTTTGGTGCTAGCGTTGTGGAGTTGGGGCTTGCGTCACGTGCGGCCCTGTCGCCCCATCGCGGCCAGGGTAGGTCTCCTGCGCGCCCCTGCCGTGCAAGTCCACGTCGTCGCAGCGGGTTGTGCCTCTCGCTTCGCCTGCTACCAACACTCACCCTGTGCTCTGTGCCGGCTGGTGGGGAGATATCTGGAGCATTTAGTTGCGCGCACGCAAGGTGCATGTGCGTGGTTGTTTTTGTGTGGGCGCTGTTGTCGAGCACATCACTTTCTCTGCTAGGGCATCGCCGAGCGCACCGACACCAACGCTGTGAACCATCACAACCGGCACACGACGGGCGTCTTTGTGGAGATCTGCCCTCCCCGCATCTGTCGACCCGTCATCATCTTGTCGCTGGCACTGGTGCTGGGCGGCCGAGCTTAACGTGCCCACGCCTTGTAGCCGCAGCATGTCTTCATCGAGCAGCGAGTCGGAGCTGGGTGCGTCCGCCGCTGCCGTTTGCTCGCTGCTGTCGGACGTTTTCCCCCCTACGAACAACCCCAATGTCGACATCGACCGCTGGCGCAAGGTGCGCGTCTTTTTGGCGGCCATGACGGCGGAGCCGGTGTTCAACTTGTTCAGTGGCTGCGACCTGATTGGCGTCGAGGTGCTCGCGCGTGCGCTCATTGCGGGTGTGCCGAGCCGCGAGTGGCTGCCGTTGACAAAGTCTGTCAAGCGGGTCGTGTTCATCTGGCAGTTCCTTCTGCTTGTCAAGACCATGATGGACCAGTCTCGGCTGTTGAGCCGTGCAGTGGGGGAGCTTCTCTTCTTTGGGCTGGGCACGGACGCTGAGGCCCTCAGCATTTGGTCCGACAAGGCACCGGCGGACGCCAAGCTTTACCGCGATCAGTGGAAAGTCACGAGTGCAGGGCAGTACAAGGCGTGGCTGAGGTCCATCGGCGTCGACGATGCCGTGAGCCACCTCAAGAGCGGCGTCAACTCGAAGGAGCGCGTGAAGGAGCAAGCCAACGAGGTGCGGACAGGCCAAGTGTGGCCGGGTCGAGAGGTGCTGAGGGCATACCTGGATGACAAGACGGCCGTCAAGGAGCGGAAGCGGGCCGCAAAGAAGCGGGCAACCCGCGGCAACAAGGCGCCCAAGGTCAAGAAGCGCAAGGCGTGGGAGAGCGACGACTGTCGCCACGACTACCCTGTCAGCGTTTTGCGCGCCCCGGGAGTCATGACGTTTATGTGCGGCTGTGGCTACATCCTCGGCTTCGAGCTCCTCCGCGAAACGGAGAGCCCGGCCCACGTGGTGGCCGCCCTCGCGCAGCGCTTCCACAAGTTCCCGCGAGTGGTCTACTTCGATACGGCGTGCCAGGCGCAGCGTAACGCGGTGCGACGCATCCCGTGGCTGCTGCATGAAGCGCTGACGGCTTGGTTCATCGATAGATTCCATCGATGCAATCACCATTGCTCGCCCATCTTCAATGCCGACCAGTATCCCATTCTAACGCGCGGGCATGACACATCAGGCGCGGAGCGCCAACACAGCATCAAGAAAAAGTCCAAGAGCAGCTTGAACTACATGACGCAGCGGCGGTTTATTGTGCGGTCGCGTTACATTGCAGCCCACAACAACATTCGGCTCTCCCAGAGGCGCCGCGCTGTGCTAGATGCGGCGGCGGGCCAGCGCGTCAACGGACGTGTGGTCTCCGAGGAGGTACAGCACAAGCCCGTTGAGTCTTTCTTTCACAAGTCTCTGGTCAGGCACTGCGAGGTTGTGAACTGTACCTGCAAGGATGGTCAGTCTGACGGTGATTTGGCCAACCCGATTGGCCTCCAGCGCAAGGTTTGATTGAGAGGGGTGCTCATGTGGTGTCTTGCTTTTTTGTTTGGCCGACATGCGGTCTTCGGACCTTTCTTGTTCTTACCGCCTCGTGCACGTATTGCCTCTGACGTGAAAAGCGCGAGCAGTGGTCGATACGTATGCATGCATGAGCGGCACGGAAATCACGAGTAGCGAAGGCTCAGCGCAGCTGGGAGGTGCGATCGGGCACCTCACAGCGTAACGAAGGCGCCCACCAGACGGTGGAGCGGGGGGTGGGCGTGCGGTCGAGAGTGTCGAAAGAGACGGGAGCCATTCACGCGGGACCACGTCAGCGGGCCCCGACTTTTCGGGTGATAGATATGTGCAAAACGTGCCTATCAAACAGTTGCTTCTTTCTCAGAACTCCCGCACTCCAAGTGTGGTGGAAGCGCTTCCAATCAGAGTCTGCGGGATCGACGCGGCGGTTTGGAGCCGATTTCTTTTCTCAGTGGAGTGCAAGATTTTTGGAGCACGGCTTCACGAATCGTGGATTGCCATTTGTAAAAAGTAGAAAATAGCTTTTCCTGACTGACCAAATCGATCAGTGGCGCGCTCAGTTCCTTGATCGGCTGATGCTGAACACAGGGGGCTTGGATGCCTGCGCGAGTGGCCATTTGCCGTCGCTAATGGCGGGAGTAGCACCAGAATCTGCCCACGCAACGGCAAGAATTCATGACGGCAGCGGCCCCCCATGTACGAAAAGACATGGGACCACCAGCGGGCGCAGCAGATGCACGGGCCGGGGGATTCGTGGGGCTGTCGCTCCACGAGCGGCCACGATCATGGATCCACGAAGACCCACGTTGTGTGCCTGTAAGTGATCCTCGCTGAGCGGGGCGTTCACGTGAGCACTGAGGCAGTCACTGTGCCCCTGCCGAGAGTCTCTAATGGTGCTTGATTTGAGACTCGCGTGGGACCACGCCCCGCGCGGGGGTCCGTCGCCGACGTCCATCAGTGCTGCGGCTGCCAACCCATCCAGCATGTCGCCGGCCAGTTCAGTCAACAGGCCTCGTCGGTATACACTGATCCTCAAAACAATACATTTCAGCAGCACCCGCTTCGTGTTGACTAGTGCTCCATACTGGCTGAACAAATGGTACGTGTACAGTGACCGGCCATAGCTTCAGAAGACAGGCACAGGACTAAGGTCGATCGCCGACCTGAGCGTATGTGCCTGTTCCGGGGGTCATGTCAGCCGGAGTTTTCCGATCCGGCATCATCATCTGACATTCTCAGAACCGAGGGGCCGCACTTGTGCTTTCTGCGTGCGCCGCTTGCTGTCACCCGGTCCAAAGCAGGGCAGCTAGCCTGCGGCCGGAGTCTGCAGCCCGCGTCATACGCTCTCTCCGACGTCTCCATCATCTCTTCTAAGGCAATTTATCTCTTCACCCGCCATCCCAGACTCATTCTTAGCGCATGTGTCGTACCACTTCACCCGTTCGACGCGCACTACCGGAATGGCGGCGGCAAGAAAGCAGCTACGCCGCCCGCATCGTTGTCATTGAAGAATGTGTAACAAGGGCGTTGTGGCGCGCTGAGAAGATGATTCTGGATCGCCGCCTAATCCTAGATATCAAAAGACCGTCCTAAGATTCCAAAACACATGCCAGTGTGGAAACTCGACCTCGGGTCCAAAGTCATCCTCGATTTAAAACAAAATGCGCGCGAAAAGCTCAGACATTGGATTCCGGTCTTCCACGAAAGGAAAGAGAACAGTTCAGGGGCATACAAGGGAGGCAATGTGCCAAGCCCAATACCATCACCGCTGGGGTCCGCCCCAGCGGCTCGCAGCTTGGCACCAGCGCCCCGCCACTCGCCACTGCCCGCGTCCTTTTCCGCTTCCGGCCGAGTCACTGCCGCACATCGCCACCCACACTGGCTGGCTGTCTACCCCACTGGTGGCGACCGCCCCCACCGCTCTCAACTGACACGGGGTCCCTGGTCGGTGCCGACTGAGTCTCCGCGCCGTCTCCACCAACACTGCCTGTCGCCCCCGCCGGTGGCGGCCGCCTGTGCCGCTCTCAACTGCCACAGGGTCCCTGGCCGGTTCCGGCTGAGTCGCTCCAGCCCGTAGCCCCCCAAAGTGGCGGTGTACTCCTCCACTGGCCATCGCGTCTGCCGCTGGCCCCTGCTGCTGGGTCCCTAGCCGCTGCCGGCCGCGTCACTGACGCCTGGGTGTCTCCCGCCCGGCAGCACCCCACACTGGCTGTCGGCGCTGACGCTGGGCGCTGTGTTGTGAGCGCTACGTCCCACTTGCGTGCAGTCAGAGTGCGCGAGCTTGCCGTCTCTCCCACTGTTCGAAAGTCGAGCAGAGAGGGTCAACGCTTCTCTTCCCATCAGTGCGCCGGGGCTAGTCCGCGGTACCCGCCGCTTTTATACTCTCTTGGCCGTGGCCGCTCGCCCAGGCACCCGCCCTCTCAGCCGCCCCTAACGGTCCAGCTGCCCTGCCGGGCTCCCCCGCCCTGCTTTCCCAGGCGCCTGTTCCAGGCTGGGCTCCGCCGCACCCAGCGCCCTCCACGCGTCGGAGCCGCCACTGGATGAGTCGCTCCGCTTTCCCGCCGCTCCGCCTCGCGCCCGGCCTTCGGCCGCTTCCGGCGTGGGTGGCGCCCACTGTCACGGTGGCGCCTCCCCCGACGGCCGCCGCCAGGCGCGCGGCGCTTCCTGGGTGGGGAGCCCCCCCTCCCGTCACCGGGGGGGGGTGTAGCCCTCCCGATGGCGCCACCCAGCAGCGGAGACTTAGCGGGTGCCGCCGGCAAGGGTGTGCACTTAGTAGCTGCTCCCCCCCGTGCCAGCAACACGCTGGACCGAACTGTGAACTGCAACTGCGGCACCTGGTCTTTTTAAAGTGGGGACCGTGTGGCCACCGGCGCGCTCCACCGACGCTCTCTGCCGCTCGTACCGCCAGGCGCTGTCGCTGAAGTTTGCTAGTGGTGTTTTGCCTCCGCCAGTGGCGTCGCGAGAGCCCGTTGCCTGCTTTGGTTTTGGACAGCGGACATTGAGGGCGTCAGTCTGTCTGCTTTTCCTTTGTGCAGTGTCCGTGCTTTCTGCAGTTGTTCTTGCTGCTGGCCGTTGGCAGTCGCGTTGTCAGGCGCTGTTTCTGGAAGCAGCCGTAACTTCCTCTGTTAGCCAAGGTCTCTTTACCACTTGGTGACTGGTGTCTCTCTTTGTGTTGCCGTTATGCGTACTGTGATGCGACGTGACTATGGCCGGCCACCCACTGAAATCGACTGCGTGGGAAAGTGTGATCGAAAGACTTCGTCAAAGAGTGCGTGCGCGACTCGAGCGGCCGGCCCGAGAGAGCCAAGGTGCACTGGAGAGTGTCGTCTGAAGGCCGGCCTGCCGGCCGGTGGCATGAATCCGGGGTGGGCAGGCTGGATGGACAGACTGCCTGCGGGTGTTAAAAGTGGGGCCTGCAACGTCTGAAGAAGTACAGATAGGTCTCGCCCCAGGGCTATCCTCATGAGCTGGTGAGAAGAAGCTAGCCGTTTCTGGACACTTTCAGCTTGAACCAGCCGTTGTACCGCGGCGTGCGAGATGGAGATGTCCACTGCGTAGGAAGGACCTTCCGAGAAGCCACGCACCGTCCGTGCAGACCGGGCCGCTCGGCGCCCCTTGTGGTCTGCTTGCGCACGTGCCACGATGCGTCCGCCTAGTCCTTGTACGACACTCACCAGGCAGGCTGCGACCCCCAAGTTGCTCTTTGCTTTGTGGGCGCGTGAGCTGGATTCGAAGAGCGGCAGGATTCTATACGTCTCTTTCACACCACGAAACTCTCTTGAGGGGAGGAGTCGAGGAGCTCACATGTCGCACGCGTTTGGGCAGCCAGAACGATTGCCTGTTACATCTCAACACAGTTGTCGGACGTGATGGTGAGCAGCGCTCAAACAAGGTTAAACGAGCCGCATGTTGCTGAGAGTGGAGAGGTGCAGGCGGTCTGGGACGCCTGTGACCAGGTCAGTCCGAAAGTAGCGTCAAGGTGGTTGTGAACAATGAATGACGGGTACCATCGTGACAAGAGCACTTAGATGCACCACGTGGGCTCCTTTGCATAGAATGCGTGTTTGGGTCGTTTTGCTCCTCTTTTGACCGGAAGCGCCCGAAGCATCGCCGCGAACGACACGACTGCAGAGCAGTACAGATGGGAGGAGAGGTCCAACTGAACAGGTTCTTCACTTATGTTTAGCACTCAGAAGGGATAGAGTATCCCACAGGAGACAAACTGCTTGTTTGTCTTCGACGAAACAGTATGTGAACTGCCGTAGGCGGCAACAGAAGCGCAGTCCAGTGATCAACTGGATTTTCAGTGTCAGCTGAACACGTGACTCACTGGATTGGCCAGTGTCGGAGGCTTTCTGCAGTCACACTGAACCAATCCACCTGTGATGGGGCGGTCCGTCCGTCCGGCACAATGGGGCTTCATGTGACGTCCTCGGCCCCGGGATCTTCACCAGTGACCCACCGCCTTACCACGACGACTCCTGCGTTCGCTTTTTCTCTTCTTTTGCATTTAAAGTCTCAATAGAGGTCCTTCCATCAGACCCCACGCACTAAAGATTGAGTACTGCCCCAGCTGTCACGATTATATGGTCTGTCCGTATTACTCCGTCTGACAGACCGCCATCACCATAGCATGAAGAGCGCGACTCCCGCCGCGCAGACTGAACTCGTTCGATTTCACAATAGAGAAGAGCTCATGCCCCTGAGGGAGAGAAACCGGAGCTCTAGCTCATGCGTCGCGGCCGCCGATGAAGTGCCGCGCGCTCCCTGTTGCGCAGCGGATTGCAAGGAGTCAAAGTAGCGCAACGGAAATGTAAGCGACCAGGAAATGGCACGGGTATGGAGGAACACTACGGACGAAACAGAAGCCGCCGGAGCCTAGCGTGTGCGCCTACGGGTGAAGAGAGTAAACGTGCTACCACCGGCCTGCTTATTCGTCCCAATGTCGCACACAGAACCCCGGTAGACCTCCAAACTGACAGGCAGCCTGGACGGTAACGCAATCCAAAGACCTCAAAAAAAACACACCAGAGAACGAGAAAGCGCGCTCCGATGCTACAATGCTTCCCGCGGCGTGCGGCGTACTCAAAAATGGGTGCCAACAGAGGCTGGCGACGCCACTGGCGTAGGCGAAACACGACTGGCAAACGTCAGCGGCAGCGCCTGGCGGTACGAGCTGCAGAGAGCGTGGGTGGACCGTGCGTGTGGCGACACGGTCTCCTCTTTAAAAGGTCAAGGCGCCGCAGTTCACAGTCTGGTCCAGCGCCCAGCGTCAACGCCGACAGCCAGTGTGGGGTGCTGCCGGGCGGGAGACACCCAGGCGTCAGTGACGCGGCCGGCAGCGGCTAGGGACCCAGCAGCAGGGGCCAGCGGCAGACGCGATGGCCAGTGGAGGAGTACACCGCCACTTTGGGGGGCTACGGGCTGGAGCGACTCAGCCGGAACCGGCCAGGGACCCTGTGGCAGTTGAGAGCGGCACAGGCGGCCGCCACCGGCGGGGGCGACAGGCAGTGTTGGTGGAGACGGCGCGGAGACTCAGTCGGCACCGACCAGGGACCCCGTGTCAGTTGAGAGCGGTGGGGGCGGTCGCCACCAGTGGGGTAGACAGCCAGCCAGTGTGGGTGGCGATGTGCGGCAGTGACTCGGCCGGAAGCGAAAAAGGACGCGGGCAGTGGCGAGTGGCGGGGCGCTGGTGCCAAGTTGCGAGCGGCTGGGGCGGACCCCAGCGGTGATTATCTTGGGCTCAGCGCACAGCCTGCAGTGGATTGTTGCTGACGACGTGCATTCGGGCTGGCTGTGGTGTCAGTGATCCGATCTGAGTATGTCAACCAGTCATGGAAATCTCATTGGCTAAGTCATTGAGAAATATTTCACGACGGATGTTTAAAGCCTGGTTATGTCATAGAGATATGGTGTATTCGGACAATCACGAATATGCAGCTCGCAAAGTGGGTTACAGTGAGATTTTGATACGGGAGACTTGTTTACAAGAGAAAATCATCGACCAAGTGCTGCGTCCAGCCAGTAGAGGCCCCTGTTTCTCTCGTTTCAGATGAAGCAACATTCGTCTGTTTCGGGAACGGACAGTACTACTGTTTGTCTGACGGGAGTTGTATTAATCAGCCCGGGTGCTGGAGCGAGATCTCAGTGCACTGCAGCATGACCGTACGGTGGTAGAAATTCTATACAGACTGATTGAGCGCGCTTCAGTTCGATGCCCCTGCGTTTGTGTTTACTCGGAGGCCTTGACGAACGGGGTATTGACTACTCCAGGCTCTGTGCATTGCGCCGAGGACGCCACACGGACTTCCGTGCAACTAGGTGTCACCATCATGGGTCTGCCACGCAAACCCGAGCTGCCCAGGTCCGAGGTGGCCAAAGAATGACTGGGTGGTGTGCGGTGGCCACTATCTGATGATGGTACGCACGTCCCCGAATGTGCTTGCGGGGAAGCAGGCCGGGTTCCAAAGACACGCTGAAGGACGGATATAGACTTTTGAATGGGCCACGGTAATTGGTCCGACAGACGGACCCGCGCAGCAGTTGTCAGCCGCAGCCGAAGTCACAGTAAGGGCAGGGTGCACATCCCACAGGGCCCACGTGGACGGGCGCAGAGCCGACATAGCTGCCCACGTTGCAGCTGGCACCGTCCGGCGCGCTTGCCCGCCCTTTTACCTAGGGCCCACTCGACGGCTCTATGTCGCCCCGCGCACCGGGCATTGCGTCGAAATCCACTGTATGCCGAGGTGAAGGAAGCAGAGTCAGTTTGGTCAATTGGATGCCAGACGCCAGCGAATAAGGTCGGGTCGCGCTGCTGCAAAGAGCAGCGATTGGGTTTGGCGCGAGAAGTCGCAGCGCGCGCAAACAAGGCGCCGTCCAAAGCCCCTCTCACCCCATTTCGGCCACGACGCAATCATTGAGCAGTTGTCGACCGGGTCGCGACTCTCGCCGGCAGCGTGCTCTTGCAAGAGCACATTGTCTCCCTCCACCCGAAGTCTGGGTGCGAGGCGAGCACAGACATTTCTCCCATACTATTGGGGACGGACCTCGAGCCGACGCGGCTCCCTCGCTTGTGACAACGCAGGGCGCGGCCTTCCATTCTCCCTCCGGCCCACGCGGCGGCCCCACGGTGCCGATTTCCATCCTAACGACGCCATGTCTTCCTCTTCCTGCACCTCCGTGGCCACCGAGTCGAAGACAGCAAGCCCCTCGCCCGCGGCCTCCCGCGCGGGGTCCCCTCCACCCGCGGACGCCATGCTGCAAGGGGTGTCATGGCCTATTGCCGTGAGGACGGTGGTCCACCGCGCCGTGGCTGTGGCTGTAGCCGTGCCAAGCATCGCGACAACCGTCTGCGCCAATGTGTGGCCAACGCCAGTCGTCACAACCTCGACCGGGTCGACCGTGGTGGTGCCGGTCTTGGTCCAAGCCACAGCCTTCCTCGAGCCCGCTGTTTATGGCGTCGTCGTAGATGCCGTCATCGACGCCTTCATCGTTTTCCTCGGCTGGGACTCTGGCATGGTCGCCGACCTCAGGGGCGTAGCCCCCCCCCCGTGGGCTAAGCCGTTTGAGTGCGCCGCCCTCCCACCCCGCTTGGTACGGGCCATTTTTGACCGCGCGACAACCTTCGTCGCCCTTCTCCTGGCAGGCGCCTCGCGCGACCTGATGAGTACTGTGTGGCGCACACGCGGCGGCGCGCCGCTGTCCGCATGGCGGTTCGACTCTCTAGAGTTGGATGACGCGATCAAGAAGGCGGCGGTCGTCGACGAGTCGACGCACGACGTTCTCATCAAGGCAACGAACGCGGCCGCCAATGCCGCAAGGACCGTTGCCTCGTCGCCTCTCGACGTCGCAAAAGCTGCAGCCGCCATTTCGGCCACACTGAACGGGTACAACACGGCGAAGGCAGCCGCTTGCAGCGCCTCCAACACGGCGGACCTGGTTGAGCAAGCGGCGGCAGAACTGCGTGAAGGGGTCGTCGTCGTGGGGGTCGACTACCTCGTCAACGTCAACCATTCCATGAACGAGGCAGTGGACATTGCCACTCGACGCACGGCCTACTTCGGTGAGTTCGCAACCAAGTGCATGCAAGCCGCTCGGCTCCTTGCTCGAGCTCTTGAAGCAGAAGTCTCTCCTTGACTAATTTCGACCTCTGTCCGAGCTGTCCCGGCGACTTGGCTGGAGGCGAGATAGGTGAATGAGTACATGTGATACGAAGGAGCTGTGTGTGTGCGTGTGCTTTTGAGTAAGCAAGTTGTGTGTGTGGGAGGGGATGCGCGTGCGCGGCCTTGCGTGCTCGAGGGCTGCTCGAATCGGCTGAATACTACATGGCGTTGGTCGCAGACCGCGCCGAGAGAACGTGCGGGCCTGTTTTTTCACGGTTTGCTCCATGTGGGTACTGTGTGATGTGGGTTCATAAGCTGTCGCTCGCACTAAGACAGTACATTTTCTACGTACGCTGGGTCTCACACAACAATGCTCTCTTGTCATCTACCTCGTTTCCACCCCGCAGTCGGTCGTGTTCATTCACAGAAAGTTATTCCTTTTCCCCTCTTGTGCCGTTCATAGTCACCACTGCCTCGCGAGGTCGGCGGCCCACGTGCGCTACAGGATGGCGGTAGCATGTTGGTGGTCAGTAGGTCCAAGCTTGCGAGTGGTGCAGGCCTAGTGCGCGCCAACTTTCGTGGATGGAAGCGTTGATGACTGCTTCAAGAGGCGAGCGGCCTGAGTGCAGCGCATGGTGCGGGTAGCATGTCGGTGGTGCATAGCTGGAAACCAGCGAACGGGGTAGACATAGTGTGGGCGCTAACTTTCGTGTACCAAAGCGTCGCCGCCGAGCCGTCGAAGAGGTCGAGTGTGGCCCCGTCGGGCTTGGCAGCATGACATCAAAACAGGTCGGTCATATGATTTCTTGACACTTCAATTGCAAGTGGTGCCGTAGAATTCGGCTCTCCGAAATCGTTTCTCCACTACATTTCGATTGAGGACGAGCTGTGCCAATCTTATCCGATTCCTGCAAACCAATTGCAAACCCCTACCGAGATCGCGAGAAGCCGATGCGGACAGATGGTGTCTCCCAGGGCCAATCGGAAGGAGGCTGTGGACTGGAATGAAGGCGGCGCGCGTCCTGGCTTCGCCGGAAACTTCTCTTTAGGCTCGCGTCGCTAGCGAAAAAAATAAACAAGAGAAAGGTCGTCAGGATGGTACTTGCTAAACGCGCTCTTCCGGTGTGTGCGGAACCGCAACGGGCTCGTGTCATGTGTGCAGTGGGTGCCAGCGATTGCCGGGATCGACCGCTACATTGCGTTGCCTCTCACCGGGGTTCAGAAGACAGACGGTGTCGCAAATGCATGCTGACTTCCGACGACCTCCGAAGGCCAACGTCATGCAAATGAGGACGCGAGAATATTAAACCAGCTCACTGAGAAGACCTAACCACTCATGGACGCTCTGGGAGCAAACATCCAGAAAAATGGCTGTACGAGTGGTCTGGTGGCACACACATACCAGGCGTTTCAATTTTTCTACGAGAGAGCTCTGCAAAAACAGGCAGGAAGCTGGCTGGTCAATATTGAGGTAGCTCGGCGGGGCGGCCGTCGCCGCTTGGACTGGCGATCAGCGGTGGTTTGCGTCAATGAAGCGGAAATGGTGATTCATCGGCCACTTCTTTTGGTCCGTGAAGAGGAGCGTGGTGAAGGCGCCTATCTATGATCGGCAAGATGCAAGCATGGCGAGCAGCTACGTGCAAGACTTGTCGACTACAAATATGTCCGACAGTGTAAAGAGTGATAAAAACAAAGCAATCTTGTTTGTCGGAGAGGCGTCAGATGCATGCGCTCACGGGACACTTGGTGTGCCGTCACGGAATGCGAGACCTTTTGCGGGAACGTCGCATGTGCCAATATGACCAGCGACGCCGGTGTTCACCATTTCACGGCAACACCAGCACTGGGGCCGACACTTGGATGGTCTCCCCTTCTCCGCTGCCGCTCGTCCCTGGTATGTCTGTGCCACCAGACCACTGGCAGGGTGGGACCCATCTCTCAGCACCATGTGTGGGAGGCCTCTCGAATGCAAGCGCTCTGTCAGGCACAACCGAAGAAAACTCTTGACGTTCACTCAAATTTCCAGCTCATGTTGGACTAAAACTCATGCGTACACCCTCTGACGTCTTGCTCTAGCCAGCTGCGGGCACTGTCTACCCAAATTCGTGACTCCAATATGCCATCATCGTCCCTCGTTTGCCTGAAAAGCAAGAGGGAAGACCCTGACACGTCAACATTCCAGCAGAACTTGAGCTCATACCGAGAAGACACCGGACATCGCTCGGTACGCTGGAAATGGAGCTTGCGATATAGACCAGATTCGCCAATCCACGCAAAATAGGGACGTTCTGAGGCTCTTCGATGTCGCTCAAAAGGGCCGTCGACGGATTCTTCGACGTCTGCGCCACGCTGAGCAAGGCCACAGGCACTGTCGGGGCATGCCCGCAGCGGGTTCAGGACCTTGAGTGGGCCATGGAATGTTTTCTAGTCTGTGAATGCGGGAGCACTGCAAAAGCCATGTCCAGACGACGCACCCATGCGATTGTGATCGACCTCAAAATGAGACAAATATCTGACAAGACATCGTGAACGGGAAGCTATTGTCGTGAGGAAAACTCACCTTTGTGCTTGACAGGGCTTCCAATCACAGCTGGAATATTCAACAATCGTTTACAGGAAGATCACAATGACCTTGCACGGATGGCGAAACGAGCGCATTGGGGCCGGATTCTTGTCTCTTGATCGGTGTGTTCGCGCGCGATGTATTCTAAACGCGATGGCATCGAATCGCCTACAGCCGTTCTCTCAAGAATCCCGCACTCCAACTGTTGCAAAAGAGTGCCAAATCGGCCTCTACGACCCTTCAGAAGCCGATTTGGCACTCTTTTGGAACAGTTCGAGTGCGGGAATTTTGAGAGAACGGCTGTAAGTAGGGCACTTTTCTGAAGTTGAGTCCCTTATGCGCGGAGACACCATTCCAGAGAAAGAGGCCAGGAAACAGGGTGCGTGATTGGAACGGCGTGTGCTCATTGGTGGGCACGCGTGCATGTGCGTTCGGGGCCTGTCATCTAGAATGGGCCTAAGCTTTGGCAGACAGGCCGCTGGATTATGGTCTGTGTCGTGTCAATCACCTGGCACGCAGATATTTGTGGACAGGGACGGCCTCCTTCATCTGCTGCTGACTCTGTTCCCGGGCTCTCGTGTGGCGACGGATCAGCCGTGCATGCTCCCTTGCCCGTGCGGAGCGGCGTGCTGGGAACGCACAAGCGTGGCACCATGAGCGCACAGGGGAAAGAGGGGGCACTGCAGCTGTGGGCCCCTGGTCGGCCACCCGCTCCGGGGTGGGCAGCACGCCTCGGTCGGAACCCGCAGGTCGTTTGCATTAGGCGGGAGCGGGAGCCGCAGCGGAAATCAGCGGTAAAGCAGGCTCCACCGCTGCCCGTTTACACCACCGCGGCCAACGCCACCACCACCGCCGCTGCTTCACTTAGCGCAGCCACCACCACCACCTCTAGCCCCAGCCACCGCCGGTGTTTGGTATTGCCAGCACAAGGCTTCACTCGCTCTGCCCACTCGCTCTGGGTTTCCACACCCCCCTCTTCAAGCGCATTTTTTAGCGGCAATGAGGCCGCCTCCTTCTCTTGAGAGACCGAACCGCCCCCTTGTTTCTCTGATAATGCGCGCAGGGTGCTCATTGTAGGTGGAAGCGGCTGCAGTGCGGTCGGCGGCCGAGCTGGGGGAAGTGGCACTTGCTGGTACGGGAGGTGAGAGGAGCGGGTGGCGTGGCGGTCCTGCACATGGAACCGCAGTCACTTTATACTTACTGGGGAGCACGTTGAAGGACAGAATGCACTAAGAAGAAAATAAAGACCACATTATTCCAAGAGCTCGCAAGAGAGACGCAGCAAAGGCAACTAAAGAACTCGGACAAGAGAACGAGACCACACAATCGCTGTCTGCAACACGTCCGCCATCCTCATCTTCGATCGCTGCGGGGAAGGCGGCGGGAATCGGTTCTGATACGGGTACGAGTGCATTCCAGCCCTCACACTCAGCAGACAAACAACAATGAGATCAGCATCGACCACCCTCCCATGCAATACGCGCTTCGACTTCAACAGCCTCCCCTCCGCGACCATCCGACCTCCATCCACATACAAATGGCAAAGAGAGTTGTCTGGGGCCTCATTCACAGACACGTGCGGCATGGATGGTGCCGCGTGCACCGCCGGCTTCGCCTTTGGCATCACCGGTGGGCGAGCAGCCGAGGCGCGCACTCCGACTCGTCGCTTCTTGGTCAGCAACTCAGTCTCGGCCTCGCGACCAGCCGCGGTCGGTACCACGCGCTTTCCGCCTGACACCTTGGTGGTGCCCGTGTCTGGCACCTCGGCCACGGGCCTTAGCGTGGCCGTTGACGTTCCCGAAGTGTCGGCCGCCTCCGTACGCTCTCCGCGAGCGGAAGCAGCTGCCCCTTGATTGCTGCTACTGCACGGGGCTGTTGACGAGCCCGCAGTTCCAGACGCTGTCATGGGCTGCTGCCCGGCGCGTGGTGGCGGCTGTGGGGTAGGCGAGGCTGAGGTTGTGCTTGGTGTTGTGGCCGATGACCTCGCTGTCTCCATGCCCCTCCGCTTTGTCGACCCAGCTGCTGCCAGAGCACTGGCACGAGTCGAGCGCCGAGTCGCCGGTTGCGACGGTCTAGAGCTTGTAGAGTCTTGTACGGGGGGGGGGGGTTGAAGCGCAGCTGCCGCCGTCCTGTCGGCATCGATTGACGGCTCCTTGTTTGCACCACGTTGTGGTGCCGACGAGCGCAACCGCATACCGAGCGTACCAGTGAGTGTTGGAGGTGGTGCGACAGGATGCTCCAGCACGGAAGAAACCAACGAGGGTGAAGGTGACACGGGCGGCAAAGTCGGCTGCTGGGGCGAGCGCGTGACCCCAGCCGAGGACGCGGATGCGGATGCATCCGCCACAGCCACCCCCGACACAGCAGCCTCCACCTGCGCCAAAGCCCGGCCGGACCCAAAGAGCCTCCGTCCCACCCCGATGCGCGTGGTCTTTCCCAAGCGGTCTCTGGCCAGAAACCGGCCCGCACCGACTGTTCCGCTACGCTCTGCCGTCGAGACCACCCCTCCATTGAGCTGCTCCGCCTCAGCAGCCGCCCCAGCAGCGCGGGTCTGCGCCGAGTCAGCAGACGGACCCGACGAACCTTGAAACCCGACCGCATCCGCCCAAGAGACCGTCCGCCGCGAAGACCCAAGGTGCGCAGATAATTGCCCGCCAGGAGCAGTCGGAGGAGGCGTGTCTGAACGGAGTGACTGTAGTGGAGACGCAGTAGAGCCATCCCTTGTAGCGCGCGTGCGTACACGTATCGTTTGCGCGGCGGGCGAAGGCGCAGGCAACGAGAGCCGACTAACAGCATACGAGCGGCCTGCCGGCCGTTCAGCACCGGGGGGAGAAGCCGACGGCGAACGAGATGATGGAGTGCACGATGGACGTGCAGCAGAAGGTGGAGAAGGCTCTGGTCGAGGGTGTGCATGTGCAGCACCAGCAGCTGCCGGTGTGGACGCAGTTGAAGGAGATGCCGTCGGCTGAGGAGGTGCAGGTGCAGCAGCTGTAGCGGCAGGTGTGGTCGTAGCTGGTGGAGAAGCCGCCGGCCGAGCGGGAGCATTTGAAGCAGCGGCCGGCGTGACCGTAGTTGGTGAGGCGGGAGCAGCCGTTGACAGAGTAACACGACTTGATTGCGTACGGCGCACAGGCATTGGAGATGGGGCCGCCTGTCGTCCGGCCGCGCCAGACTCCGAGTCCCCGTCAGCGATGCGTGCAGGCGCACAGGAGTCAATCACACGCTGAGCCGCCAAAAGGGCAGCTGTAACACTCTGCGCGTCAAAGGCATCCGCGCTATCTCTCTCACTCGCGGGTGACGCTGCGGCAGCACCAGAACCGACGGCGCCAGACGAGCCACCAGACGGTAGAAGAGAGTGGCCAGGAACCGGGGGTGGTGGCATGCGCGACGGGTGGTGCGTTGGAGGGTTAGAGCCGGTTGCAACCCAGTTGTTGGGTCGGTGTGGGGTGGCATCAAAGGGCGTGTTTGCCTGACGCGGATCCGCCCGCCTCCTCGCCAATTCTCCCGGTGTAGGCGCCACCCGGGAGACCGCTCGAAGACCCGCCATTGCAGAGAGGCTTGCTAACCGCGGAGTTGTGCGTGCGACCTCGTGCAAAGGCTGGGGCTTTATGTTGCGGATGTAGCTCTTGAGCGCCTCTGTTGCCGTTGGTTCCATCTCCGCCAGAAGAAGCACGTTGGCCATGCGCTCCACCGGCGGGTCATCCCGCTTGGTCAGCCACCGCTTGAGGGTGACCGTCACCCGCCCGTCGGACACCTCGTACCTGGGGATGATCTTGGCGAGCAGGCAGTTGCGGACGACAACGACCATCGGCCAAACGTCGTGTGCTGACTTGCGTGGCCACCATGGCAGCGTGAGCAGCATTGACTGCACTGTGCGGGCGCCCGCACGTCGCATTGCGGCCGACATGAGAGGGATGACGGCGCGCACATGCTGCTTGGGACGGTTGTTGCCAAGCAGCTCCAATACGAGATGAACGGTAGCGTCAGAAGGGACAACGGGTGCCGGCTGGCATGTCGACATCGGCGCCTTCAACACCCTTGCCCGGCGCCTGCTGTGCAAGTAGCGGCTTTCCATCAGGAAATCGTCGCTGTCGTCCTCCTCGTTGATGCTGCGGCTCCCAGCATCGGTGGCGTACGTTCCGTCATTAGGACTGCTTTCGCGGCCACCGTCGCCCGCCAAAGCGGCTGCCGGCTCTTGGTTGGAGCTCGGGTTGGGCAGCGTGCCCCGTACTGCTGCGTCGCGGCCACCAGGAAGAAGAAGACCCGCACCTGCGCCACCCGCGCCGGACGTGACGACAGCTGAAGAGCTGGCTGTCCCGTTCTCGGGCGTGGACGCCCCCGGCGTCTGTATTAGCCGCGGGCCGCGAGACCCAACTGGGGCAGTTGAGATGTGGGAGCGAGCGTTGGGCGTAGAAAATGCAGCCCGCGGAGAAGTGGCACCAGCCCCGAGCGTCCCTTGGTCGGCTCTGCCGACCGTAGCACCGGAAGACGTGGCGGCATCCGCACGCACGACAGTGTTTGTACGTGTGACAGCCTCAGAGGGCGTCTCGGTCTCGGCGCGCCCCCTCTCACTCGGCGTCGCGCCGCCGCCAGGAGTCCTGCCATTCAGGAGTGGGTTAATTGTGTCGGACCCGTACTGCATGGCGTCGCCGCTCTCAGCGAAGCGGTACACCATCGCCATCACCTTCCCCGCTGCGCTGTCCAACAGCTGCTGGTCCTCGTGCACGGGCAACCAAAACGTATTGCCCTCTTGGTCGTGACCGGTCAGATGCAGGTGCACATTGATACGGGGGTTCTGGGTCGCGTACACTGAAATGGCCGACAGCATATCCACCAGCCGCCTAGTCGACGAGCCCGCGACGACTGCCCCTCCCAAAAGCCGTTGCAGCTGCGAGCGCACATCTGCCGCGACGGTGCGGACGTCACAGACCGGCATGGCGACCGGAGCAGCCCGCCCCCTCGTCCCCTCAACCCCCTCCCTGTTGAGTCTAAACGACAATGGACCAGGCGTCCGACCCCACCACACACTCTTCACAGCGAGGGAGGAGCGACACAACCAACACAGATGGTTGCCGCCGGTCGGCGTACGCACAGCGGCCACAAAACATACAATAATGAAGCCTCTGTCAAGGCAACACAGCGCGTGACGGCGATGCGCGCCTCCCCCGCGTTGTGCAACACGGAGACTCCACGACGGCCGGCCTCACGGGGCCACTCAACGGCACAGGGCGTGAAGAGGACGTGCGTCTCCTCCGTGTCGCGCGCAGCAGAAGATTGGGACGTCACGATGGTCAGCCCAGCAGCACAGGGCCTGCTGATGCCCACGTGACTGCTGCCCCCCCCCACAGGAGCGCACAACGGCCTGCAACAGCCCCATCACCACGCGCGGTCCGTTCTTGCCCCTGCAAGAGTCTCCTCCGGGCCTCCAGGGGCAGTCAGATTCCTGATTCGCTTTGATTTGCTGGCACCGTGTTCCCGGGCGCCGAGAGCGCCTCGTGGTGCCAGCAAGAATTCCGCACGGAGACGATGCTAGACCTCCCAGCTAGGGTCCCACAGCCTCAGGTTTAGCCTGGCTTCGAGCGTCACCTCTGGGCCTCCAGGGGCAGCCAGATTCCTCATTTTCTGGCACCATGTCCGTAGGCGCCAAGGGCGTCTCGTCGTGCCCACAAGCATCCCTCCGGGCTGTGACACTCGACCGCCCCGTCAGTGCCCGCTGTGTGCTCTCCGCGAGAGCTGCCGCTGGGCCGCCAGGCGCAGCCACTTTCCAGATTTTCTGGCACCATATCCGTGGGCGCCGAGGGCGTCTCGTCATACCTACAAGCATCCCACCAGCCTGTGACACTCGACCGCCCCGTCAGTGCCCCTTGTTTGTGCCCCACGAGAGCTACCGCTGGGCCGCCAGGTGCAGCCACTTTCCAGATTTGCTTGCATGCTGTCTGTGGGCGCCGCAAACGCGTGGCGGTGCCAACGAAAACGGAGCTTTGGGCGGTCAAGAGACCAGCTGCTCATGCCCCTCCATTCCAGGACACTTGCTCGATGCCGACCGTGCCAAAATGAGTCGAGTCAGGGCCTTGTCAGCGTGTGTAAACTCTTGGAAAAGTGACAAGAACGGGGTTGCCAACAGATCTGAGAGCCAGCAGGAAAGACGGTGCAGTAACGGCCCCGCCTCTCCGGCGGTCGGTGAGCAGGCACAGAGCTCCCAAAGCCGGCGGTCCAAGGGCTGCTCCGTTGTGGGAAAGCGGGCGCGCACGCGACGGTCCCCCCTCCCCACAACCGGGTGCTCGAAAGTGACCCAGAGTGGTGCCAAAGGGGTTGATGGCACAAACATTGACCGCAATGTCCTGACAGTTTGAAGTTTGACAGTCCGGCAGCTCTGCCAGATAGATTGATGACACATCGCACAAGGAGTCCATGGGGCCATGACTCCATGGGTCCATGGGTCCGATGTCACGGTGTTCACGCTTGAGGTCCGGCGAGACAGACAAGTGCCAAATGAGATATTGAGATCTTCCTGAAAAGCACGTATGCAAAATGCAAGCGCCGAAACACTTCTGAAGTGGTGATTCTTCACAACTTGTGGTCGTAATTTGTGACCAGGAAAACGCGCGACGGCACAAGCTCTTCCAGCGTCGAGAAAGACCCAGCGGTACCGACGGGGCCCTCAATACTGATGGGAGAGCACCTTTGAGGGTCTGAGAAACCACATGAACCCCCCTAACATGCATATGGACCCCCCTAGGAGAAAAATGAGCCCCTCTAGCCGTATTGAGACCCCCTAGAACTAGCCATAGCTGCCCAGACCCCGCCCTCGCTTATCCCTCAAAGCTGCCAAGAGCTGCCAGAGCCCACTGATGCGTTCGCAGCAAAGCCCCCACCAGCGTCTCGCAGGCCCTCAAAGGTACGATGCGACTTCTAAAAAACGGCACGGCTTGCCCAGGAGTGGTCTGCTTGCAAACCCCCATCCGAGCCATCCAGAGGCAGTCAAAGGCTGCCCCAACCCTCCCACCGCAGCCCCAGGGGTAGACCACCGCCTGGCGCCAGAGCCCCCCCAGCGGTGACTGAATGTAGCAACGCCCTCAGTGACCATAAGAGGGGCAGCGGGCAGCAGGGGCAGGCTGCCAGCGGACGGGGCGGGGGCGGGCAGCCCGGGTGCAGGCGGGCCGCCCGGGCGGGGGG
>Ga0209295_1000347_pt1 | contig 26437 bp, 11 predicted proteins | sample Porto_5metaG_FD_187428 | JGI IMG/M metagenome (GOLD analysis project Ga0209295, IMG submission 187428) | Marine algal microbial communities from Porto, Portugal - Porto_5 metaG (SPAdes) (version 2) | ecosystem: Host-associated > Algae > Red algae > Unclassified | place: Portugal: Porto... | reverse complement strand
CTTGTTCTTTTCCCTTCTAAAAAACACAAAAAATAGTTCCGTAGCTATGGCTATGCAACGATTTTTTGAATTCTTTAGAAGAAAAAATTACGGCGCATTATGGAACAATTTATTTAATTTCTTTCACTAAGAGTTTAACTTCACAAACTCCCGCACCTGATAATAATCCAGCACCCCGACAAGTTCATCATTTTCACGGATAGGCATCACTGGAATTTGAAGCTGTATCATCTCCTGATACACCATCGGAAGCGGCATATCGGGTGTCAAATAGCGTACTTTGTCATTCGTTAATTCATGTATGAAAAATACTTTTTTCTGCGGACGCGAAAAAACATATTTCGCAACAAAATCAATACATTTGTCCAAGAAACTCTGCTGTCCTTTATATTGTTTGATGGCTTTTACGATACTTGTACGCGTGACGCCGCCTTTTAAACCTGTCCCTTTGTCATTGCTTTCTACTACCAAAAAACCTTGCTCGGCAGTCGCTGTGATGTACGGCACAATATCATCCAAATTGCTATCCGAAGGTAGCAGCGTAAACTGCGTCCGCATCGCATCGCGCACCGTTTTGTCTCTGAGAGCTTCTTCTATGCGTACATTATCGTACTCTTGCGAAGCCGTATAATACACAAAAAATGCAATCAGCATCAGCACCGGACCACCACCCGTAAAACTCCATGCCGCAAAACCTACTGCACAGACCCTACCGATAATAGAAGCTATTTTGGTTGCCGTTACTCGTTTGAATCCAAAGCCCAACAAACCACGTAGCACCCGTCCGCCATCCATCGGAAATGCAGGAATCATATTAAAGAGCACCAAGCCAAAATTCGTCACAAAAAGCCAGTGCAAAAAGTTAGCCTGATTGACAATCAAACAATTCTCAACGATAATATTAGGCCATATATTCTGCGAAGTCAGCCAGAAATACACCAATAATCCGATAGCAATTACTATATTGACCATCGGACCCATCACTGCGACAACTATCTCGCGCAAGGGTTCGCGCGGCATTGATTTGAGTCGTGCCACACCGCCTATCGGCAGCAGTGTAATATCCTCTGTATCAATCCCATACCAACGAGCCGACAAAGAATGTCCCAACTCATGCAAAACCACACAAGTAAATATCGTCAAAACAAAACCAACCACCCACAGCACCCCAATTGCATCCAAACCACACTGCACACTGCTATATACAAAATACAAAATCACTAAGGAAAAAGTCCAATGCACATAAATCGGGATTCCCCTAAATTTGCCTAATTTCAGTCTTTGTTTCATGTTTATTCGCTGATTTGTTATTCGTTATTCATTGATTCGTCATTCGTATTAACGGATACACGAATAACGAGTACACGAATTCACGAATCAACGGACAACGAATCAGGCGGACATGCTCGTTGTGTCAATCTCGACACGACAATTATCGCCACGAGTCCGCTAATCATGGCTAATGTACGGAATGGAAACAGCACTACGCCGTCTTCTATCATCGGATAAGGTAACAAAATCGGGATTCCCAAAGTTGCATCCCCTCCACCAAATCGCAAAAAAAATGCCACAGCAAAGCCCGCCATCGAACCATATACATTTGCTTTTTTATCGAATAATGCGGTAACCAGTTGCGGAAAAAGAAGACAATACACAAAATCGCTACACAAAAACCACAGGGCATACACACTCTGCACTTGAAGCGCGAGGAGCGTAGACGCGATACCGATGATCCAAATACTACGTTTGATAATTTTTGACAGATTTTCCGAGCTAATATCAGGTTTTACCAGCGGACGATATATATTCCAACTCAACATTGAAGACGCCGACAAAATCGACGAATCTACCGATGACATCACCGCCGCCGCTATCGCGCCCAGCCCAATCGTTGCCACCACGCTCGGTGTTAGGTAACGCGTCACATAAGGGAGCGTGAGTGCTGGATTTTCACTAAGCGCAGCTTGTTGTACCGCATCCCAGGGCGCAACATCGCCAATAATCCCAATCATCACCGCCGGAATCGCTGCCAATAAACATATAAATCCCGCAAAAATAGAGAGTCCCACTGCCGTGTTTTCATCTTTAGAGCTCAACACTCGCTGAAAATACACTTGCCACGGAATCCCACCAAACATCAACAACAAAGCATAATCCCACCAATTCCAATAATAACTTCCCAGGGCTTCGCGCGAAGGCAGAAAACTCGCCAAAGCACCTTTTTTCTCTACATACGCCGTCCAAGTTGTGTCCCAACCGCCCGTTGTTTCGAGTGCATACGGAATCACCAATATCAAACCCACAAACAACAAAATCATCTGAACAATATCCGTCAAAGCCACCGCCCACAAGCCACCAAGCGCCGTATACGCAATCGCAATTATCGCAGAAAGCACGATCGACGCACCAAAATCCAGTCCGAGTACCGTCCCGAAAGTAGTGCCGAGTGCAGTGAGTATTGCCGATGTCCAAAAAATTTCGCCCGATAGGGCAGGCAAAAATAAAACAGCAGCCATGCGTTTACCAAAGCGTTGGGCGAGCGGATCGAGCATCGTTTTAAACTTATACCGCCGCATCTTTCGCGCGAAAAACAAGCCGCCAATAATCAAGCTCATCGCATAGCCCCAGGGCGCTTGTACCCACATCAGACCATAGCCTTCGGTCGCCGTAGATTCTGCCGTACCATTGATATAACCGCCGCCCACCCAAGTCGCACTCATCGTAAACACCGCTATCCAAAGCGGAATACTACGCCCCGCCAACATGACATCCGTCGCACTTTCATTGCTCCGCAGATTAGCCGCACGATTGCCCAAATAAAAGATGACGCCATAAAAAACCATCATCGCCGCAAAGCCACCCCAAAATACATCGGCTTCCGTAAAAAAGTAGAGGTATGCCCCCACAATTCCCAAGAAACCGAGTAGCAAGAGCGTAGGTCGAAAAGCCGCTTGTTTTTTATTCATTTCTGATTATATTTGTCGAATAATACGATATTTTTTACATTGTAACGAAATTAATCTTGAATGAATGAATTTTGAGTGTTTAATTAGCGTTATTTTGCTGACTATTATTTCATTTACTCATCTAATCATTTATTCATTTACTCATTTACTCATTTTTTATGAACGAACATCATATCAAAACATTGCGAATCGAAAATTTCAAATCCATCAAGGAAATGGAACTCGAATGTAGTCGTATCAATGTATTTGTAGGCAAGCCGAATGTGGGGAAATCGAATATTTTGGAGGCGATTGGGTTGTTAGGCGTGGGGTTTAATCGCGACGAAAGTTTAATTGCTGATACTGTGAGATATGAAGAGTTAAAAGATTTATTTCATTTTGAAAACTCGAATTCTCCTTTACGTGTTTACTCCAATCTTGATAACATTGTAATGCTACTAGTGGGAGAACAGAGCCTTAGAATGGCTGTTAGTAGTTCAAATTTTTCAGATGATTTGAATTTGGAGACATGGAATAAATATGTCCAGAAACAAGAAAATGACGAAAGTAACGAAAGAGTTGATAGAGTTTTTTATATAGAAAAAGGAGGGCTTCACTACAGTGAACGTCTATATCTCAACTACTATGATGAACTCCCCAAACATGTTAAAAAATACATATTTGCACCATTAGAAAATGCTAAAGTAATTTCTAATGGCTCATTTTTACATCCTTCATCCGGCAAAAATCTCATTTCAATTATTCAAAACAGTAGAGAATTAAGAAGTAAAATTAGCAGCTTTGTAAAGGATTATGGTTTAGAATTTATCATAGATACAAGGAACAATACACTTGGAGTGCAGCGAAAATTTGAAGACGGATTAAGTTACATCCTGCCCTATAGTCTAACAGCAGATACGTTTCAGAGAATGATTTTTCACCATGCGGCAATTCTCTCCAATAAAGATTCTGTAATTTTATTTGAAGAACCTGAAAATCACTCCTATCCACCCTACATTAAGGGACTAGCGCAAGCAATTGTTGATGATGAGAATAATAATCAATACTTTTTAACCACTCATAGCCCATTTATATTCAACAACTTAGTTGAAAACTCGAAAGAAGTATCAGTTTTTATTGTTACCTACGAAAATCATGAAACAAAAATCAAGAAAATGACAGATGACGAGCTATCCGAATTACTTGATTATGGCGTAGATATTTTTTACAATTTAAATTGGTACGTCAATGACTGATGGGAGGTGTATATTGGTAGAAGGTCCTGCTGATAGACTATTGATTAGCATGATGGGGTTTGAACGTCCTTTCCGTGTACCGGGGAGGCATTGGAGGCGTTGCTAAAGCTATGAAAAACAGCTACAAAAATAGAAAAGCGATAGGAGTTGTTGACAATGATAAAGCAAAACATCCCAAGTATTTCGATGACTTTAAAACGGAAGAAAGAATAGGTAATCATTTTATTCTCAAATATTTACCAAATACTAAACATTACCTAATCCTTGTCAATCCCGTTTTTGAAAAATGTATTTTCAATATCGCAGAAGAACTTGAAGTCAATCCCGAAAATTACGGCTTCAAGTCACTAAAGCAATTCAAAAATGCCACCAAAGACGAAAACGTCCACAAAAACCAAAACGTCAAACAATTCCTAAACACCCTTATTCAGAAAAAAAACTCGCCTTTGAAAGCTGTCAAAACTTGGATTAGAGAGAAATTGAACAAATAACACATCTATTCATCTACTCATTCTACAAGCCCAACTCCCCTTCATTCTCCTGCAACACCCCGATAATAAAATTGACATGCTCCGTAAAATCCACGCCCATTAATTCCACGCCTTTCATCACCTCGTCGCGCTCTACGCCTGCGGCAAATTTTGGATTTTTAAACTTTTTCTTCACCGATTTCGCCGTCAAACCCTCCAATTTGGTCGGACGAATCTGCGCAGCAGCCACAATAAAGCCCGTCAATTCGTCACAAGCAAGTAAGGCTTTGTCGAGTAGTGTGTCGTAAGATACACCCCATTTTGTATAGTGCGCAGAGATGGCATGTGCGATTTTTTCCTCGCCCATATCACGCATTTTCTGCACGATAATATTCGGATGTTCCGAAGGATATTTCTCGTAATCAGCATCATGCAATATGCCTGTGATATACCATTCATCAGGGTCTTCGCCGAGTTTATTGGCGTAGGCTTCCATGACCATGCCTACTGTTAGCGAGTGGCGATGTAGACTCAAATTTTCTATCATTTCATCCAATATCGCGCGAGCTTCTATTCTATTCATTTATATTTTTTTAACCACAACACAGATATTCCTGTCTGTCCGTATTGTGATGCAGACAAGATGTCTGTGTTACGTTTATCACGTAAAAAAAATAAAATACATTTTTTTACATACTAATACACATATCTCTGTCACAAATGTCTACAAAGCAAGAAAGCGTTTCCTACTCTCCTACCCTATTTTCGAGGCAAATCCAATCACTGACAAGCTAATTTTTACTCAAACAAATTGTATCCGTTTACCCGTCAGTAATGGTACAAAAAACAACTATAATCATGAGAGCAACATTCACTTGTATGCTGATATTTGCTATGATGTTTACTATTGCATCATTTGCACAAGTTAGTAAAGAGAACTACAAAATACAACTTAAATCAGTTGATTTCACGCCTACAGGATCTCTTTCCGATTTCACAGAGCAGCCTCATAAGCTGCAAGATGTTTTATTTCAAAACGAATATTACGTCGTCTTACAATTCAAAAATTTACCAAATCACACGACACGCACCCAACTCGCTAATTCAGGTATTAGACTGATTTCGTATTTGGGTGCCAATGCTTATCAAGCTGCCATTTCCGATGCTACTGCAGGAGGGAAACTCGCAGCTGCCGACCTCCGCGCATGGGCAAAAATGCCTATTGAAAGCAAGATTTCCGCTTCGCTAAATGAAGGCGATTTGCCACAGTGGGCAACCCAAGTTGCCCATAAAATCGACCTTAGTATCGTACTTCACGATAGCAAGTCGGTAGCCATTCATAGTGAATTAAAAAACATGGGTTGTGAGCTACTCGGCAATCCACTCAACAACTCTCGTCATCTGGAATTACGTGCTGATATTGAGCAGATTACGGCTTTAGCTCAACTGCCTTTCGTGGCGCACGTATCGCCTATCAAAGCACCCGATGTAAAACTCAATCACTACGCTGTACCTGCCATGCACATCCATCCTGTAAGAGCGGGTTTTCTTGGTGGTGTGCCGTGTACAGGCACGGGCGTCATTGTAGGCATCGGCGATGGTGGTCATATAGAAGGTCACGTTGATTTTGAACATCGCGTGGATAATAGAACGAGTCTTGACATTTGGGGAGCGCATCAGCACCACGTAGCAGGTATCGTTGGTGGTACAGGCAATATCAACCCTTGGCACAGAGGAATTGCTTATAACTCTATGTTGGTCATGGATATTACGAGCAATATAATCGCCAAAGCCGCAACTTATCACACAGAGGGTATGGTGGTGACCAATAATTCTTACGGACCATCTAGCTTCGATTGTAACACTGCGGGCGAATACAACGCCACCAGCCAAAGCGTCGATAAGCAGATGTTGGATATGCCCGAACTCATGCACGTTATTGCTGCGGGAAATAGTGGGTTAGTATCTTGCACCGGTTATCCGCAAAGTTTTAATACGGTATTGAGAAGTTATTCAAGCAATAAAAATGCACTCACGGTTGGAGCAACTTCGCATAGAGGACGCACGACTACATTTGGTAGTCGCGGACCCGTGCAAGATGGAAGGCTGAAGCCGGATATTGCTACCCCCGGACAGAGTATTCGTTCCAATGGAAATAATAATGACTATGTAATGATTAGCGGTACAAGTATGGCTGCGCCTGCGGTTGCAGGTGCTTGGGCATTGATGGTCGAAGCCTATCGCAAACAATTTAACACTAATCCCGAAGCTGCACTTTTAAAAGCTTATTTGATGAATACAGCAAATGATATCGGTAATCCCGGACCGGATTATACTTTTGGTTATGGTATGCCCGATGTGGCTTGTGCGGTACAAGCATTGCGCGAAGCGCGTTTTCACAAAGAATATATTACAAATGGAGATTTTGATGAATACACCATACAAGTTCCTGCGAATGCCGCCGAAGTACGCGTGATGTTGTACTGGCATGATAAAGAAGGTGTTGTGGGTGCATCAAAAGCCCTTGTCAATGACCTCCAACTCACCCTAAAAGCTCCAAACGAAATCGTATACAATCCGTGGATACTTGACCCCACGCCTGCAAATGTAAATAACGATGCCACACGCGGCGTTGATAATTTGAATAATGTAGAACAAGTCACTTTAAGTGAAGAAGCCCCTGGCGAAATACTGCCTGGCACTTATACTATCCGCGTTACGGGAGCAGAAGTTCCGCAAGGACCGCAAGAATATTTCGTCGTATATGAAGTTCTTACGAATGGCGTCGAATTGACCTATCCTGTTGGTGGAGAAACATTTATGCCCGGTTCGAGAGAATTTTTCCGTTGGAATGCCGCAGGTCCGGGCAAAAATAATGTGGAAGTACATTATTCTATAAATGACGGCATCACATGGAAAGAGATACCCACCAATGCCGAACACGTAGCCGAAGGTTATGTCGATTTTGCATTCCCCGGAAATATACAACACACCAATAAAGGTCGTGTAAGAGTCACCACAAATGGCGGTTCTATATCGTCGGTGAATGAATATCCGTTCAATATCATGCAGCAACCCACGCTCGAAACACCGCAATCTTGCGGCGGTAAAATTTATCTCAATTGGAGTGATGTAAAAGGCGCAGTAGCTTACGAAATCATGCGACTCGATACTTTTATGAAACCGCTTGGGGTCACAAATGCAACGAGTTTTATTATTGACAATCAACCAACTATCGGCGAAGAATGGTATAGCGTTCGCCCGATTAGTGAGACGAATCATCGCGGATATAGAGCCATTGCACAAAAGGCAGTTAGAAATAATTTGACTTGTGCCGACCTCAGTGATGTGCGTGTCAAACGCATCATTTCTCCCGTTTCTGGTACCGGGCGCGAGTTTACGAATAGCTCACATTCGCCCAATCAATTGATTACAATAGAGTTGGAAAATAAAGGCAATACCGCAGAGAGCAATTTTGATATTTCATTTGCTTTGAATGGTATCACGCTCGTCACCGACCAATTTACCGACACAATTCAGCCCGGCGAATTAGCAGAATTTACTTTTGGTTTAGGAAAAGATTTTACCGCAGCGGGCATCCATGAATTGACGGCAAAAACTGCCCTCGCAGATGATGTTAATACTGCAAATGATGCTGCCCCGCAAGCGGTAGCTTTGATACAACTTGCCAATCCGCCATTGGTTCCACCGATTGAAATAGAAGAAACGTTTGATGATCTCGAAGCCGATGTCATTCAGCAAAATAAAATGGGTTTAGGCGGCGCACCTTTCCTTGATTTTCAGAGTAGCAATCCGAATGGCGAATTGGTCATTGGAAATGATTTTGCAGTAGAAGGCAAAGCTCTTACTATCAATAATGTAGAAGATGGTATCGAGTCAATTAATGAATTAATCATTACAAAAAATCTATCTAACTTTAGCCTACGCGGTGCAGATGGTAAAATTCCAATTCAGACGCTTTTCCTTTCGTTTCAATACAGAAGTCACGAGCAAGAATCCAACTCCAACAATCGTGTTTTTGTACGCGGCAGCGAAAATGATATATGGGTTTCGATTTATAATTTGGATTTGGAAGCCCCTTTAAGCGAAGGCGCATTTGCACAAACTACCTCGCTCAATGTAGGCGCGACCCTACGAGATGCAGGGCAAGATATTTCCGAAAATTTTCAGATAAAATTCAGTCAGTCAGGTGCATCAAGTGCTGATGACGCATTCAATGAAGATGGATTTACTTTTGATAATATCATACTTCGCGAAGGTATCGAACTACCCGTAGAAATGGTGTTTTTTGAAGCAAAAAAGGCAGCAAATGAGCGCGATGTCGTCGTTCAGTGGCGTACATTAACCGAAACAAATAATAATTATTTTGTCCTACAAGTTGCCGAAGAAAATTATGATAATCAGATAGGCACTTTCCGCGAAATACACCGCACACCGGGCGCAGGTACGACTGCCACACAAAACGATTACGAATACACAGATACAGAACCTAATAAGGTTGCGACACGCTATTATCGCCTCCAACAGCTTGATTTTGATGGTACTTTCACTTATTCGGAAATCAAAGCTGTTAGTTTTGATGAGGCAGGCGAGGTCATCAGCGTACATCCCGTTCCATTCAAGGAGGAAGTACACGTCACCGTAAAAAGCAGACCCGGCGCATCGCTCAAAATTCGCGTATCAGATATCTCGGGACGACTGATTCAGGAGCAAAATTCTGAACTTCAAGCCGAAGGCACACATCAAGAAACTATCAATATGGATAAAAATTTGCCGTCAGGCGTCTACCTCATGGAGGTTAATATGGACGGTTTTATGCAAAATAAAAAAATTATCAAGCAGGAATAAAAAGCAGATAGTCAATAGTCAATAGTCGATAGTCCATAGCTGATAGTCGATAGGATGTTGTGAGTAATGCATTATTTCACATTAGCCTATAGACTATCGACTATGGACTATCTGCTTTTCACCAATTGGCAAATTTTTTGATAAGTATAGTATTATACAACAAACTTTCCTCTTAATGAGTTAATTAAGTGAAAGAAAATAAATAACTTGCCCATTATGCTTGTTCTTTTTCCTGATACTTAAATAGATTTCACATGATACAAATTTCAAAATACTGGTGCCTGTGTCTTATTGCAATGTTTGCATTGACGACTGCCGCCTTTGCCCAAGAAGATGAAAATTATGACGAACCCGTAATCGTTTACGACCCTGATGAGGTGGATGGAAGAGATGGACGATTTAATATCAATAAACTGGTCATCGGTGGCTTTGGCACGCTTGGCGGCGGCGGCGGTATCACAAACGACCCTTTCTACGGACCTGTTCAGGCAAATCAATTTACTTACGGGGGTACACCTTTTATTGGTTATCGCTTCGTCAATGACCGATGGATTTCAGGTTTGGGTTTCAATTTTTTCCAACAAAGCACCGTACTCAATCCCGGTACCGGCGAAACCCCTGTCATTATAAATAATGTATTTGGTGGGCGCATCTTATCTCGCTATTTACTTTTTCATATCGGCGACCCTGCGGGCATTTATGCACAAGCCGAATTTGGCAGAAACAGAGGTAGAGATAAGTATCGCTTAGATGGCGAAATCATCTACAAAACTGATCCTGTTTCAACGTCTTCTCTTTTATTTGGTTTGGGTTACACCAGCAATCATTATCAAGGTTTTGGGTACAATTTTGAGGTTTTTTATGATGTATTGGCAAGAGAAGAATTTGTGCCATTGTGGTCACAACTTGTTCCACGCATAGGCATTACTTGGGGCTTTTAAAGTTTAAGTCTAAGATAAAATTGTAGGTTTTGGCTTCATCTTAAACTTATTTCTCCGTCACGCCGATTCCAAACAAGGCAAAATCATATTTCACAGGGTCTTCGGGGTCAAATTCCCGAAGATTTTGTGTTAGTTCCAAGACCGTTTTCCAGTCTCGTTGCTTGCGTTTTATTAAGCCCAAATCGCGTCCTACACGCTCCACGTGTACATCGAGTGGTATGAGCAATTGAGCAGGTTTTATCGTTTTCCACAAGCCAAAATCTACGCCTTTATCATCCTTTCGCACCATCCATCTTAGGAACATATTCAGCCGTTTGCAAGTCGATTTGCGTGCAGGTGTAGCAATGTGTTTGCGGGTACGCTGCGGCGCAACATCTAAGGAAAAAAACAAATCGTGAAAACCAATTAAGCCACCTTCTATCGTCTCATCATCTTCATCTATAAACTGCGAAAAAGCGGCTTCGAGTGTATTATTTTTTTTATAAAAATACTGCAAAAACTCTAAGAAATAGAGCGTATCCGTTGCTTGAAAAGTGCGGTGTTTGAAATCCAAAAATCGCTTGCGGTCGCTTTCCAAATGATTGACCATGAAATCGTGCGGTGCGTCATCCATCAAATCTACGAGTTCATTTGCTTTATTAATGATGGTTTTCCGCTGCCCCCATGCAAGTACCGCCGTCCAAAAACCCATTATTTCTACATCCTGCAACTTGCTAAACCGATGCGGTATCTGTATCGGGTCGTCCTCAATAAATCGCGGACGATTGTAAAAGTCAACTTTTTCATCCAAAAAATTCTTCATATTTTGTTGGTTGATTGGGTAATTGGGCAATTTAGAAAATTATATTATATTTTTATTTAAAATGAAATTATTTTAACTTTTATTGAACTAAGTGAAAGAAATTATACTGCGTTAGCTTAGGGAAGACGAAAAAAATAATCTACCCGCCTGAATCGTTCTTTTTCTCATATGTTTCACTTAGTGAAAGAAAATAACTTCTTCATTTCGGGTAGATTATTTTCTTCCTCTTCCCTTAATTAACCATTCAATCAAAACCCAGACAAGCATAAATTTAACCTTTTTGTTAGAGAACCCAAATATTCGCCGTCAAACTCGGCATTTCATTTGCTTATAAACTATTATGAATTTCAATAGTAAAATCTTGTTTTTATTTTTTTGTTCAATAATAACGGCTCAAATCAGCTTTGCACAAAGCAATGATTATGAACTAATTATGGGCGAAATTATTCAAATTTCCAATGATTATTCCGGCGTACTCAATACGCGCCAAACGTGGGAAGTCAGCTACGAAGGCTGCACAGTGACTGACCAATATTTTTTCGATGATGAATTGACCTTAATCGTAAAAATCGACCTCAAAAATATGGATGCAGTCAAAGTGGAAGAGCGTTTTGCGAATAGTATTTCTATTTATCCGAAAGATAAAAGTGCGGATTATATTGAGGCTACACGTTACGAAAATGGGCAAGCAGAAAAAATTACAGATGGTGTGTATTATAACCTCATGCTAATGCCCGATATGCGAGAAAAAGTAAGGGAAATGATGGAACAGGCGATTTTAATTTGTCAAGAAAAATAATACCGTCATTCGTAGGGACAGGGTATGCCCTGTCCCTACGAATGTGTGTCATCATTAGCCCTCCAATTTGAAGCGTATAGGCAGATTGTATTTCACCCTGACCGCCTCGCCGTGGTGTATGCCGGGTGTCCAATTTGGCATATTTTCTACTATGCGAATGACTTCCTCATCTGTACCGTAACCTACGCTACGGAGTATTTTCGGGTTGGTAATTTGTCCGTCCGCTTCCACTACAAAAGATACGACTACCATGCCTTCTTTACCTGTTTTTTTGGCTTCGGCAGGATAGACAACATTAGAATAGATATGTTGTAGCATCTGCTTTTCAGCGCATTTTTTGCGCTCGTCAGAGTTGGTTTCATGTTCGCAGCCGGGGAAGCGAGGCATCTCATCTACGATGGTATATAAGGTATTTTTATCTGAAATGTCCTCATTCGGTATAGTAAAAGCGACGAACAAATTCTCAATATTTGAACGTTTTCCCAATTCCTCAATGAATGTCTGCTTGAAAGCTTCCTGTTCAGCTGAGTCAGTAAGTTTTGCGTACTCAATTTTCATTTCTTGCTCAAATTCTTCGAGAGATGCGGTAGTTCTGTTTTCTGCTGCATATAAAGTATTACTGTTTTCAGATGTCTCGGTTCTATTTTCCGGAGCATTATTAAATTCTCCAGAAAATTCTAAGTCCGGAGTGTATAGTAAACTTACTTGCAAATCGTTGGTAGCGTCTTTGATGGCAATATTTTGAATATCCTCTTTACAAGAAAAAATAATTAACATCAACAAAGTCAATGGAATAAATAATATATATTTCGCTAAAGCGAATTTGGATGATTGCATTTTCGTCATCATAATAATACGTTTTTTTAATTGTGAATGATTGAAATTATTAGCCATACGAAAGCCGGGCAGAGCGAGGCGCACCAAAAATCGTCCGTAGTGCACCATCGGGACAGTTTTGATGACGGCTGCATCCGCCAAATATTCATGTACATTTCGCACGGCATGTTTGTATAGGTAAATCAGGGGATTGAACCAAAATACGATCGCCAAGACCTCCACAAGTAGCACATCCAACGTATGTACACCACGTATGTGCGCTTCTTCGTGGCGCGTGATTTGTTGCCATTCTGCTTCATTCAAATTCATTTTTTTGTACATAAAAAAGAAATTAAGGAAGGAAAACGGCGCGTGTTCACGCGCAGTACGGACGAGTATATGGTTTTCTTTTCGGATAATTTCGCTGCCAATAAAAAGGCACAATATGCCGCCCATTCCCATGAAAAAACGAAGCAAACAAACCGCTACGCCCAGCCAATATATCAGCATGGGCAGTTCGCTAATTTGGAATGGAGCGTCCGGTTTTGGATTGCCTTCTGCGAGTACGGTTATCTCATTCAGATATACCGTAACATCTTGTATTACAATCGGTTGTTGAGTCGGTATGAAGTCAATGGTAGGGATTAATAAGCCCAAAAATAGCGTACCGATGAGGTAGGCACGATTGGCGTGAAAGAAGGTTTCTTTGCGCAACCAAAACGCGTACAGCAAGTAAAAGAACGACCAGCAAACGGTGGTTTCAAAAATATAATTAAGTGTCATGTTTGACAAGTTTAAGTTTATCCCGTACGGTTGTCGGGAAAGATTAAGTTTAAATCACCTTTTCTCCTTCTCATCCAATTTTTGAATAATATCGTTGAGGTCTTTCAAATCCACGTCATTTTCTTCGATTAAAAAAGAAACCAAGCGATTGACCGAACCACCAAAATAATCGCCCATCAAGCCTTGCAGGGCCTGACGTGAGTAGTCTTCTTTTGTTATCAAAGGAAAATATTCGTAGGTGCGTCCGTAGGCTTTATGCCCGACGAAGCCTTTACTTTCCAAGATGCGAACTACCGATGAAATGGTGCTACGCGGTGTATCAGGGTCGCCGAGTTTTTCGATAATATCACGCACAAGACAGCGTTCTAATTGCCAGATGATTTGCATGACTTGTTCTTCTACTTTTGTTAATCTTTTCATTATTCAATGCGATAAAACGTAACACAGACACTCCTGTCTGTACTACGCGAGGCACAGACAGGAGTGTCTGTGTTACGTTCAAGAATGACGTTTTTATCCGTCAATCAACGTGTTATTAAGTTTTATGACGTAAAATTACGTCAAACTTTTTAATAAGTCAAGTTTTTGTACAAAAAAAGCTATTTCCATACATCTATACTTTGGACATTGGGTAATTAAGGAACTGGGTAATTAGGTAAATTGCTCATTATCAATAATTTACGTTGATTTGCATTTTATTTTAAATTAAAATTATTTAAATGTATTTATTTTTTATTTAAATAAAACCAATTAAATCACACATAAATAACTGATAATCAATCTATTTTAGAATCTTAATGTAGAATTAATATCTCTATCTAAATTAAAGTCTGGTGGCAGGTAGTAATCGAAATTACCATTGTTATCAAATCAAATGAGTGTGTAAAATATTAGGGACAATCAGATATGAAATGTCAAAACACCTAAGGGAAACATATAAGAAAAAGAACAATTCAGACGGGTAGATTATTTTTTTCGTCTTCCCTTACTATTAGACTTTATTTAGAAATATTTTGTATGCAGCTAACATTGTCTTTTTCCGATACTCTTCTCCTATTTTTCGCTCCGTACCGTAGGGTATGCAGCTCAAAATGAGGCTCGATTATCGAAAAAATACAAAATTCCATGCATACAAAATATTCCTAAATAAAGTCTATTGTACACGTTTAATTTTGCCACAAAGACACAAAGGCACAAAGAATTTTACTGTTTATACTTCGTGGCTTTGTGGCAATTTTTCTTTTGAATAGTCGTATGCCAAAATATATTAGAATGCCCCTAATGTTTTACACAGTCAAATCAAATCGTCTTATTCACCCTATTTTGCCGAACACTGCCCAAGCCATTAGAAACAAAAAAAACCGTCTCGCATAATGCGAGACGGCTTCCATTCTAATTCATCTAAATTATGAAAACATTCTATTCATTCAATTTCACAAATCTCATAGCGGAACTACGCCAGTTGTTGCCTTGAATGGTGAGTACGTAAGTTGCTGCCGGTAAACGGCTCGGGTCAACAGTGATGAGGTTGCTACCATCGAATACTACGATTGGTATTTCCATCATTTGCCTGCCCAACATATCTGTAACGATGATTTTGGCGTCTTCATGGTCGAATGTGCTATTGAAGCGAACACTCATTAAGTCATTGATCGTTGGATTCGGGAAGATGTCCGAGATGCTGATGCCTGTCGCACAATCTGCCTGTATCGTTACTATTTCAGAATACTCAAATGAGCTGTCTAAGTCAACTGACTTCAAGCGGTAGTAAGCTATTGCGCTCACTTGTGCATCTATGTATGTGTAATCTGTCGCGATGCCTTCGCCACCAAGTCCGTCTAAACGGTCAATCATGGTAAATGTAACGCCATCTGTACTTTTCTCTACCTCGAAGTGAGAGAAGTTAATCTCTGATTCTGTCCCCCAACTGAAGATTACTTCGCAGTCTTCTTCAGTACCTTTGAAGTAAGATAACTCAATCGGTAGATTCGGTTGTACTTCAATGACCGCTGGGTCATAATCGTCATTGTCATTCGGGTCATCACTGCTGCCCGGTGCACAGGCACAATCATCGTCAATGTTGTCGTCTGTATCCATTTCGCTCGGTGTCGTACTATTGTCACCTGGTGTACTATCTTCGTCAGACATACCAAATTCATTATCCGCACTCATGATTTCCGCATTATTGATGATTTCAAAGCCGCCAAAATCAGGGTTGATACGTGAAGTAATCGTCACACTTTCAGAACCACCTGCCGCAATAAACGGAATCGTTGCCGTTACGGTAGACGTCGTTCCACTAAAGTCGGTATTGAAGAAAGGCATAAACATCAAGCCTGTCGGAATATGGTCTGCGACCACGACATCCCTTGCATCTATTGTACCTTGATTGTAAACCGTAATGGTGTATCTGACATCATCACCCGGAGAGATTGCCTCACTTGCATCATTGTCCAAATAAGAAGTAAATGACTTCATCAATGCCAAATCAAATACGTTGACCGTCACTTCCGCCGGGTCAGAATCATCTTCATCTGTAGTTGGGTCAGTATCGCCCGGTGTACCTGTGCCATCTCCGTTTATTGCATCATCCGAAGGTGAATTTAGCGTACCGCCTGCATCATCTGTCGGGTCATCGTTTGGTGTAGAATCGGCATCTGTCGGTGGTGGAGTCATTGGGTCATTATCATCATCGGCTGCGCCAATTTCCGCTACGTTGACTGTACTCATCGTTGCTGGGTCAAATGGATTGGCAACCACCAATTTCACCGTCACCGTCTGCGAAGTACCCGGTGCTAAAGGTCCTTCTATCGTAAATTCAGGAGTACCGTTGGCATCTGTATCACTCCAGCCCGGATTCAAGGCAAGGTTGAAGACCATACCCGTTGGGGCGTAATCGTTCACTTCGATATTGTAAGCATCTACCGTACCTTGATTATATACTGTAATGTCGAAACTCACGGTATCGTCCGGTGCTACGTTGGTTGCTTGTCCTGTGCTGACTGACTTTGTCAATGCTAAGTCAAAGATACTTACCGCTGTGGGGTCAGAGTCATCCTCATCTGTGAGTGGGTCTTCATCGCCCGGTGTACCTGAACCATCGCCGTCTATTGCATCATCTGATGGGCTATTTGGTTCTCCACCTGCATCGTCAGTAGGGTCGTTGTTTGGATTACTGTCTACATCTGTTGGTGGTGCGTTGGCTGGGTCGGTATCGTCGTCAGCTGCGCTGATTTCTGCTACGTTCACCAAGTCGGCTGCTGTACCTATGAATGGCTCATTGACCGTCAATATAATTGTCAAAGTCATTGTAGTACCTGCTGCTAATGGTCCGGCTATCACTTGGTCTGGATTGCCGTCTGCATCTGTGTCACCCCAAGCTGCATTGAGTGCAGTGTCGAAAGTGTAACCCGCAGGTACGTAATCATTGACCAATACGCTGTAAGCATCTACTGTACCTTGATTGCTCACTATAATATCGAAGCTGACGTCATCGCCTGGTCCGATGTATTGTGATTGACCTGCACTTAATGATTTGGTCAATGCCAAGTCAAAGATACTCGCGATTGCAGGGTCAGAATCATCCTCATCTGTTGTAGGATCTTCGTCGCCTGGTGCGCCCGAACCGTCACCGTCTATTGCATCATCCGAGGGGGTGCCGGGTTCGCCACCTGCATCGTCAGTAGGGTCGTTGTTTGGAACACTATCTGCATCTGTTGGCGGTGTATTCGTTGGGTCGGTATCGTCATCAGCTGCGCTGATTTCTGCTACGTTCATCAAGTCAGCTGCTGTTCCTGTAAATGGCTCATTGACTGTCAATACAATTGTCAAAGTCATCGTGCCACCGGGCGCAACTGGTCCGGCTATAGTCTGGTCAGGATTGCCGTCTGTATCATCATCACCCCATGCACCATTGAGTGCTGCATCAAAGGTGTAACCCATAGGTATATACTCATTGACCAATACGCTGTAAGCATCTACTGTACCCTGATTCGTCACTATGATGTCGAAACTGACATCATCGCCTGGTGCAATGTACTGTGATTGACCTGCACTTAATGTTTTAGTCAATGCTAAGTCAAAAATAATCGCAGTAGCAGGGTCAGCATCATCTTCATCGGTAATAGCTATCTCGTCTTCTGGTGTACCTGTACCGTCGCCATCAATGAAGTCATCATTCGGACTGTTAGGTGTACCACCTGCATCATTTGTAGGGTCGTTGTCCGGTGTAGAATCTCCATCTATCGGTGGGTCGTTATTTGGGTCTTGGTCATTATCAGCTGCGCTGATTTCTGCCATGTTCCCCAAATCATCTGCGGTACCTGTGAATGGATTGTTGACTGTCAATATAATTGTCAAAGTCTCTGTGCCCAATGGCGCAATCGGTCCTGCTATCGTTTGGTCAGGATTGCCGTCTGCGTCATCATCACCCCATGCTGCATTGAGTGCTGTATCGAAAGTGTAACCCGCAGGTACGTAATCATTGACCAAGATATTATAAGCGTCTATAGCTCCTTGATTAATCACGGTAATGTCGAAGCTCACTTCAGCACCTGGTGCAATGTATGGTGATTGTCCTGGACTCAGGGTCTTTGTTAATGCCAAGTCAAATCCGCCAAGTACAACCGTTGCAGGGTCAGAATCATCTTCGTCGGTAGCTGCGACACCGTCGTTAGGTGTACCTGTACTATCGCCGTCAATTGCATCATCGTCTGGTCCGTTTGGTGTACCACCTGCGTCATTTCCTGGTGTATTATCCGGTGTAGAATCAATATCCGCTGGCGGAGTTGTCGCTGGATTTCCATCGTCATCGCTTTGAGATATCTCTGCAACGTTTACCAAGTCATCAGCTGTACCATTGAATGGTTCATTGATAATTAGTATTATTTCAAATGAGAAATCAGTGCCCGGTACTAATGGTCCGAATATAATTCGGTCAGGATTACCGTCTAAGTCTGAATCACCCCATTGGGAGTTCAATGCTGCATCGAATGTGTAACCCGCAGGTACATAATCGTTGACCAAGGTGTTGTAAGCATCTATCGTACCTTGATTGTACAAGGTAATATCGAAGCTCACTGTATCACCCGGTACCACAAATTGTGATTGTCCCGGACTCAATGATTTGGTCAATGCCATGTCAAAGATGTCAACTGTTGTAGGGTCGGAATCATCTTCATCAGTTGCAGGATTACCGTCATTTGGCGTACCTGAACCGTCTCCATCGACTGCATCGTCTTCTGGTCCGTCAGGTGTACCACCTGCGTCATTGTCTGGTGTATTATCTGGTGTAGAATCCACATCTGCAGGGGCTGGTGTAGTGTCGTCGCCATCATCATCTGCGCTGCTGATTTCCGCTACGTTGGTCAAGTCAGCTACTGTTCCTGAGAATGGGTTATTTACTGTAAGTATAATCGTTAAAGTTTCTGTACCGCCTGGTGCGATTGGTCCAGCTACGGTTTGGTCTGGATTGCCATCCAAATCTGAATCTGCCCAAGCTGTATTCAAACCAATGTCAAAGGTGTACCCCGAAGGTACATAGTCATTGACCAGAACGTCGTAAGCATCTACTGTACCTTGATTAATCACGGTAATCTCGAAGCTAACTTCGTCTCCTGCAGTTACTGAGCTGCTTTGACCTGCACTCAATGATTTAGTTAATGCTAAATCAAAAATTGCTACGGCTGCGGGGTCTTGGTCATCCTCGTCAGTCAATTCATTACCATCCAACGGCGTACCTGAACCGTCACCGCTTGTCGAATCGTCGTCAGGACCACCCGGTGTACCACCTGCATCGTTTGTTGGATTGTTATCCGGCGTAGAATCGGTGTCGATTGGTGGCTCATTATTCGGATCTAAGTCGTCGTCTGCTGCACTGATTTCACCATAGTTGACCAAGTCCATTGTACTTGCGTCGAATGGGTCATTCACTGTCAAGACTATCGTCGAAGTGACTGTTCCACCTGGAATAATCGGTCCGATAATCGTTCTGTCTGGATTGCCGTCTGCATCAGTATCTCCCCATCCCGGATTGAGCGCGACATCGTAAGTATAGCCGTTTGGTATATAATCATTAACCAATACATTGTATGCATCTACTAAACCATCATTGATAACAGTGAGGTCGAAACTCACTACATCGCCCGGAGCAATATATAGGTCTTGCCCTAAACTTAAGGTTTTGACCAATGATAAGTCAAAGATAGTCGCGAATGCGGGGTCTTGGTCATCTTCATCAGTAGCGGCAGTGCCGTCTTGTGGTGTACCTGAACCGTCTCCATCTACAAAATCATCATCTGGTCCGTTTGGTGTACCGCCTGCATCATTTGCAGGGTCGTTGTCTGGTGTAGAATCTGTATCTAGTGGTGCTGGTGTGCTTGCGTCGCCATCGTCGTCTGCATCGCTAATTTCTGCTAAGTTGATTAAGTCCTCTTGTGTACCTGTAAACGGATTGTCCACAATCAATTGAATTGTAATCACTTCGGAAGCACCCGGTGCGATTGGTCCTGCAATTACTTGGTCAGGATTCGTGTCTGCATCTGCATTGCCCCATGTTGGGTTGAGTGCAAAGTCAAAGTTGAGTCCCGCAGGGATGTACTCGTTTACAAGTACGTTTACTGCATCTACTGTACCTTGGTTGCTTACAGTAATATCATAGCTAATGGTATCACCTTCTCTGAGATAAGGAGATTCTCCTGCACTCAATGATTTAGTCAATGCCAAGTCAAAGATGCTCAATACTGCAGGGTCTTGGTCATCTTCGTCTGTAGCTGCTATGCTATCACCCGGCATACCTGTACCGTCTCCATCTACTGCATCATCATCCGGTCCGCTTGGTGTACCACCTGCGTCGTTGCCATCTATGTTATCTGATGTAGAATCCGCATCTAATGGTGCTGGTGTGCTTGCGTCACCATCGTCGTCAGCAGCACTAATTTCTGCGGAGTTCACTAAGCCATCTCCATTACCGTCAAATGGGTCATTTACTGTTAAAGTAATATTCAGAGTCATTGTGGCGCCCGGTGCAATTGGTCCAGCTATCGTTTGGTCTGGATTACCGTCTGCATCTGCGTCTCCCCATGCTATATTCAATGCTGCATCGTAGGTCATTCCCGCAGGGATGTAATCATTTACCAATACATCGTAAGCATCTACTGTACCTTGATTGAATACTGTAATGTTATAAGTGACTACGTTTCCTGGTGAAACGTATTGTGATTGTCCTTCGCTCAATGATTTGGTCAATGCCAAGTCAAAGATGCTAGCTACTGCCGGATCGGAATCATCCTCATCCGTTGTCGGATCTTCATCGCCTGGTATACCTGAGCCATCACCGTCAACTACATCATCCGAAGGACTGTCGGGCTCACCACCTGCGTCATTATCCGGTGTATTGTCTGGTGTAGAATCTGCCTCTGTTGGTGGCGTATTCGCTGGGTCGGTATCATCGTCGCTTGAGCTAATCTCAGCTAGGTTGACTAAGTCAGCCGCACTGCCTGTGAATGGATCATTCACTGTCAATATTATTGTGAGGGTCATCGTTGCATCCGGTGCCAATGGTCCGGCTATCGTTTGGTCTGGATTGCCGTCTGAATCTCCATCTGTCCACGCTGCATTGAGTGCAGGGTCAAATGTGTAACCCGCAGCTACATAATCGTTTACCAATGTATTATAAGCGTCTACTGTACCTTGATTGGTAACGACGATGTCGAAACTGACATTATCGCCCGGAGCAATGTACTGTGATTGACCTGCACTTAATGTTTTAGTCAATGCTAAGTCAAAGATGCTCACGAAAGATGGATCTTGGTCATCTTCGTCTGTTGTATCTGTGCTATCGCCTGGTGCGCCTGTACCGTCACCATCTACGAAGTCATCATCTGGTCCGCCCGGTGTACCACCTGCGTCATCTGTCGGGTCGTTGTCCGGTGTAGAATCAATATCGGCTGGTGGTGGTGTAGTTGAATTACCATCATCGTCTGCTGCGCTGATTTCTGCTACGTTGACTAAGTCATCTGCTGTACCCGCGAATGGTTCATTGATAGTTAATTGTATCGTGAGTACTTCTGTTGTATTTGGTGCAATGGGTCCTGCTATTGTTTGGTCTGGATTGCCGTCTGCATCAGCATCTTCCCATGTTGGGTTCATTGTTGCGTCGTAGGACATTCCCGCAGGGACATAATCATTCACTAATACATCGTATGCATCTACTGTACCTTGATTGTACACTGTAATGTCGAAGCTGACTACATCGCCCGGTGCGATATATGGGTCTTGTCCTGCACTCAATGTTTTTGCCAATGCAAGGTCGAATATGCTCACAAATGTAGGGTCAGAATCATCCTCGTCTGTTGTCGGATTTTCATCGCCCGGTACACCTGTACCGTCACCATCTACTACATCATCAGAAGGACTGCCAGGTTCACCACCTGCGTCATTATCCGGTGTATTGTCTGGTGTGGAATCTGCCTCTGTTGGTGGTGTATTCGTTGGGTCGTTATCGTCGTCGCTTGCGCTAACCTCTGCTACGTTGACCAGATCATCTCCAGTGCCGACAAATGGGTCGTTTATCATTAACTGAATCGTCAAAGTCATCGTTGCGCCCGGTGCTAATGGTCCTGCTATAGTTTGGTCAGGATTGCCATCTGTATCTGCGTCTCCCCATGCTGTGTTGAGCGCAGGGTCGTAGGTCATTCCCGCAGGGACATAATCATTCACTAAGGTATTATAGGCATCTACTGTACCTTGATTAATTACGGTAATATCGAAAGTGACTACATCGCCTGGCGTGATATATACATCTTGTCCGGCAGCCAATGTTTTGGTTAATGCCAAGTCAAAGATATTTACAAAGGCAGGGTCTTGGTCGTCTTCGTCTGTTGTATCAACGCCGTCGAGTGGTGCGCCTGTTCCGTCACCATCAACGAAATCGTCGTCTGGTCCGTCGGGTGTGCCACCTGCGTCGTTGGCAGGGTCGGTATCTGGCGTGCTATCGTAATCCGTTGGTGGCGTGTTGGATGGGTCGGTATCGTCATCGGCTGCGCCAATTTCGCCTACGTTCACCAAGTCAGCACTTGTGCCTGTAAATGGATTGTTGATAATTAATTGTACCGTAATAACTTGCGTTGTATTTGGTGCAATTGGTCCTGTTATCACTTTGTCAGGATTGCCGTCTGCGTCGCTATCTGCACTCCAATCGGGATTTAATGCTGCGTCGAATGTCATTCCCGCAGGGACATAATCGTTCACTAATACATTATACACATCTACTGTACCTTGATTGTAAATCGTCATGTCGAAACTGACCGTATCGCCTGGTGCGATGTATTTGTCCTGTCCTGCACTTAAAGATTTAGTTAGTGCTAAGTCAAATACGTTCACTAATGCCGGGTCTTGGTCATCCTCGTCGGTTGCTGCCGTGCTGTCGTTTGGCATACCTGTACCATTTCCATCTACAAAATCATCGTCTGGTCCGCTTGGTGTACCACCTGCGTCATCGGTTGGGTCATTATTCGGTGTAGAATCTATGTCTGTTGGTGCTGGTGTAGATGTATCGTCGTCGTTATCGCTACTTGCAATTTCTGCATAGTTAGTCAAATCATCACTTGTACCTGTGAATGGGTCATTGACAATTAATGATAATAAGAAGGTCTGACTGCCACCATTTGGTGCCAATGGTCCTGCGATAACTCTGTCAGGATTTCCGTCAACATCTGCATCACCCCATTGGGTGTTTAATGCTGCGTCAAAGGTCATTCCGGCAGGAACGAAGTCATTTACCAGTATATTATATACTAAGGTTGTACCTTGATTGTATACTGTAAATTCGTAATTCACTGTATCACCAGGTGCGATATACTCGCTTTGTCCGGCTGCCAATGACTTGGTTAATGCTACATCGAAGATGTCCACAAAAACGGGGTCTTGGTCATCTTCATCTGTCAACGGATCTTCGTCACCCGGTACGCCTGAACCGTCACCATCTATTGCATCGTCTGAAGGAGTACCCGGCTCACCACCTGCATCATCTGCAGGGTCGTTGTTCGGTGTAGAATCCACATCTTCCGGTGCTGGTGTGTTCGGGTCGGCATCATCATCAGCGGAGCTGATTTCTGCTACGTTTACCAAATCTGCTGCTGTACCCAAGAATGGGTCATTTACAGTAAGTAAAATGGTTAATGTAGCTGTTGCGCCCGGTGCGAGTGGTCCTGCTACCGTTTGGTCAGGATTACCGTCGGTATCTGCATCACCCCATGCAGGGTTTAAGGCGGTATCGTAAGTATAACCTGCTGATAAGTAGTCATTTACCAGTATGTCGTAAGCATCTACACTACCTTGATTGATTATGGTAATATCGAAACTCATTGGTACGCCGGGTGCTGCAATACTGGATTGCCCTGGACTGAGGGACTTAGTTAATGCTAAGTCAAAGATGCTGATGAATGCTGGGTCTTGATCATCCTCATCTGTTGTGTCTGTGCTATCCAATGGTGTGCCACTTGCGTCACCATCTATGTAGTCATCATCTGGTCCGTCAGGTGTACCACCTGCATCATTATCCGGTATATTATCCCAATCACTATCAAAATCAAGTGGTGGTTCGTTGTCCGGATTTTGGTCGTCGTCGGCTGCGCTTATTTCCGCATAATTTACTAAGCCTTCAGGTCCTGTTATGAAGGGATCATTGACTATCAATTGAATTTGTACGGTTGACGTGCCGCCTGGAATAATTGGTCCAGCTATGGTTCGGTCAGGATTGCCGTCTGCATCATCGTCGCCCCATCCTAAATTAAGTGCAGGGTCGTAAGTGTAACCTGATGGTATGTAATCATTGACCAATACTTCGTAAGCATCTACAAAACCTTGGTTTGATACTGTAATATCAAAACTCACCACATCGCCGGGTGCTACGTATTGGTCTTGTCCTACACTTATTCTTTTTTGTAATGCTAAGTCGAAGATTTCTACGGTTGTGGGGTCAGCATCATCTTCATCTGTAATATCTGAGCCGTCTAATGGCGTACCACTACCGTCACCATCTACGAAATCGTCTTCTGGTCCGTCGGGTGTACCACCTGCATCATTCACTGGATCGTTATCCGGTGTAGAATCTGCATCTATTGGTGCTGGTGTATTTGGATCGCCGTCGTCGTCAGCACTTGTGATTTCTGCGTAGTTGGTCAACTCATCAGGCGTGCCTGTGAATGGATCATTGACTGTAAGAATAATCGTTATGGTCGTGGATGTACCTGTGGCAATTGGTCCGGCTATTGTGGTATCAGGATTTCCGTCCGCATCAGTATCACCCCAAGTTGGATTTAACGCTGCGTCGTAGGTCATTCCCGTAGGGACATAATCATTCACTAATACATCTACTGCATCTACCGTACCTTGGTTATATACTGTAATATCGTAGCTGACTGGTTGGCCTTGCTGGATGTACGGGCTTTGTCCCGGACTTAACATTTTTGTTAATGCTAAATCAAATACATCAAATAATGCGGGGTCGGAATCATCTTCATCAGTAGCTGCGGTGCTATCGCCCGGTGCTCCTGTGCCGTCACCATCTACTGCATCATCGGAAGGACTGTCAGGTGTACCACCTGCGTCGTTGTCAGGTATATTGTCCGGTGTAGAATCTGAATCTGTTGGCGGATTGTTAGTAGAGTCAGTATCGTCGTCCGCATCACTGATTTCCGCTACGTTGGTCAAATCTGCTGCAGAGCTAATTGTGGAAGCATCATTAATAATCAAGGTAATGACCATCGTACTATCTGCTCCTGATTGGAGTTCGAATACGGATTGGTCTGGATTACCGTCTGTATCTGCATCAGCCCATGCTGGGTTTAATGCTGCATCAAAAGTGTAACCAGCAGGTACATAGTCATTCACGAGAATGTTGTATGCAGGTCCTGCCTGATTAATTACTGTGATGTCGAAAGTAACTGTGTCGCCATAAGCCACATAATTGCTTTGTCCTGCACTCGGTGTTTTCGTTAATGCCAAGTCAAATAGACTCACATACGCCGGATCGGAATCATCCTCGTCTGTTGTATCTATTCCATCTAAAGGCGTACCTGTACCATCACCATCTACGAAATCATCATCTGGTCCATCGGGTGTTCCACCTGCATCGTTATCTGGTGTAGTATCCGGTGTAGAATCTGCGTCTGTTGGTGGCGTGTTGTTAGGGTCGGTATCATTGTCTATCGCGCTAATCTCAGCAATATTTGTCAAATCTGTCTGTGGATTCGCTGTAAACGGATCCAGAATTATTAATTGTATAGTTAATAGCTCTGATGCACCCGGTGCAAGCGGTCCTGCTATGGTTATATCAGGATTGCCTTCGCCGTCGCTATCTGCACTCCAAGTCGGATTCAATGCCGCATCAAATATATAACCAGCAGGTGCGTAGTCATTTACCAATGTGTTGTAAGCATCTATTGTACCTTGATTAAAGACTTCAATATCGAAACTAACTGTATCTCCCGGTGCTGCAAATGGTGTTTGGTCTGCACTTAAACTCTTCGTTAACGCTAAGTCAAAGATGGCAACAAAAGCAGGGTCTTGGTCGTCTTCGTCTGTTGCTGCTATGCTGTCGTTTGGTACGCCTGTTCCGTCACCATCTGTAACGTCGTCATCCGGTCCGCCGGGTGTACCACCTGCGTCGTTGTCCGGTGTGTTGTCCGGTGTGGAATCTGCGTCTGTGGGTGGTGTATTATTCGGGTCGGTATCGTCATCGCTTGCGCTAATCTC
>Ga0209295_1000344_pt1 | contig 26638 bp, 16 predicted proteins | sample Porto_5metaG_FD_187428 | JGI IMG/M metagenome (GOLD analysis project Ga0209295, IMG submission 187428) | Marine algal microbial communities from Porto, Portugal - Porto_5 metaG (SPAdes) (version 2) | ecosystem: Host-associated > Algae > Red algae > Unclassified | place: Portugal: Porto... | reverse complement strand
TGATGGACCTCTTTTGTCACGAGTGGGAGGTACGTAATCCCGGGCGGGAGTGTCTCCTTCTGGGGGACCAGCTCCGAGCCCATCGGCAAGTGGAGGTGGTGCGGTCGGCGCTTAAGCACGGGGTGACCTGCTGGTGGCTCGTTGCAAACACCTCCCACTTCTTGCAGGTGCTAGATGACAAGTGTTTCGCGTGCGTCAAGAAGTACCTGCCCGTGCTGTCCGACCAGAGCATCGTTGACGCCCTCCTCACCAACAAATCGGCGCGCGACTGCGTGTTGCAGGCGGCCTACGAGGCCGAGAGATTGAGCTTCACACACACCACCATCCGGGCATCATTTCGGTCGGTAGGTCTTGTCCCGTGGGACCCGACGCGCGTGCTCCATCTCGCCCGTGTCAACCTCGGTATGGACCTACCCTCGTACGGCGTGGCGGATGCGGCGCGAGCTGCGGCAGCGGCGGTGATTCGCCTCTCCCACGACCGACACATGGCCGGTAAGAAAAAGGTCGTTGCAGGTCGTGCAGTGATAGAGAAGAGGCAAATATATAGCGCGGCGGACCTGGTGGCGGCCGACCGCGCTCGGGTGGCCGCTAAAGTGGCTGCGGAGAAAGCTAAGGCAGCCAAAGATGCGCAGAAGGAGGCCACGAAGCTACAGGTGGCGCGTGACAAGGTCGAGCAGGAGCGGCAACGCGTGTTGGCCACGTGCCGTTTGTGCACGTCACGTGTCCATCGTGGCGGCAAGCTATGGTCCGTGTGTGGTTGTGGTAGATTCCGTGTCTGTCCAATGTGTATGAAGCAGAGTGTGGGGAAAGCCCTCGTAGCTGCTCACGTAATGGGGTGCTTGCAGCGCGGGTGATACCGCTTGCATCCTCGTAAATCACTCCTTTTCTGTTCTTCTTGCTCTTATTTCTGATCTCTGATGTGTCGAGCAATTGCGAATTACTACCCGGAAATGCGAATTACTACCCGTGACGCAGTGTAAGCTGGAGGGTGACTCTGCGTCTTACGAGCGATCAAACGACAAAGCACTGGAAAGATCCGGAAAGCAATCGAGACTTCCAGTACCTTCGACACGCTGGAGGGTCCTACTGCAATTTGATTGGACAGTGGCTCCCCCAAACTGCTTATAAAAGCACCTCCTATTGACTTCTCAATGGCAACTCATCTTAGTCATTCGCACAAGCCCGCCGCCGGGTGCACGCTTCGCCACCGCCACCGCGTCTTCTTCATCTCCCCGCCCATCCCCCCCCCCCCCCCCCCATCTTCTCTCTACCAGCAGCACCATGGCGACACCAGGCCGTGCAGGGGTGTTTTTTTGCGACTCCTACGCCTGCACCGATGGCGGACGTAGAGACCCTCCGCAAGTGTCCAGGTCGACGTTCTACCTGCGCACGCAGCCAGAAAAGCGTCGCCACATCGAATATGGTGGGGGTGGCGGCGGGCCAGCAAATGATCACCCCCAGCACGGGGGTGGGGGGCCCTCGGGGGGGCAAGCCCGACCGGCTTCGGCCAGTCGGGAAAGCGCTGGCGCCGGGGCGTCAGGGCCTGCCCGCGACGGTTGCCGATGCGACGCTGAAGAGACGCCCGAGTCAAGCGTCGCATCTAGCGATTCTGACGAAGGCGACGAGGCAGATATTGCGAATAATGTTCCACCACCCGAGTTTCTCGTCGAGCCCGAGGCACAAGATGAAATTGCGTCACCCCCTTCACCAATCTACCAGCCAGCTGTGTCCACAAATGAACTTCGCCTCCCTGTTGGCGAGTTTAAGGATCACAGGGCCGATTTGGCGTTGTATGCTTTCGCCGTGAAACACAATTTAACGCAAGCGGCCGTCGCGGATCTACTTAGGCTGAGTACCTCCGCCGCCAAGTACCGTACACCCTATCTTCTGGAGCAATTCATCAAGGCCAGTGTAAACTTGGAAACTCGCAAGGTCGACTGCTGTCGGAACGGGTGTTTGGCGTACACGCACAAGCGCGCGCTACAAACGGAGTGCGATGCCTGCGGCGCGCCGCGCCATGAAACCGGCGGCAGACCAGCGAAACAGATTACCTTCTTTTCGCTCACATCCTGGCTAGCCCACCTGCTCGGCGATCCCATCATTGGAAAGTCCATGCTCGAGAATATGGCGGCCGCCCGCCAGTCCGCAGACGAAGACCCGGACGGCGTCCATGACTACTTCCATGGAGACAAATGGCGCTTCCTTCGCGAGCGGGGCCTACTCGACGGCGTCTTCGTGCCACTAAACTTGGGCACGGATGGCTTCCAGTTTTGGAGGCAAAACGGATTCGAAGGCTGGCCAATCGTCGCCACACCGCTTAGGGTGAGCCCCGACCAGCGGATGGGCAACAAGTACCAGCTGCTTCTCGCAGTAACTCCTGGACCAAGGCAGCCAGTCGACTTCGAGTCCTTTCTACAACCGATCGCTGGCGAGTTAAACGAGCTTGCCAAGGGTATTCTCGGACTTTTGGTTGCTAACTCGGCAACGCCTCAGGTTTTAAGGGCGGGGGTGCTCAACTTTACGACGGACCAACCAGGTGGTGACAAGCTCTACAATGCTAAGGGCGTTAACAGCTACGCATACAACCGCCTTCGAGAATTCTAGGGCGTCTACTCGGCGGCAAGTAGCAACATTTACTACCCGCCCAAAGATCCCACACCGGGTAGGGCCAACAAGACGCTATTCTCTGTGCACAACTGCACCGCGCCCCGCCGGACGGCAGAAAGCATTGCGGCACAAGCGAAGGCCGTCGAAGACGCACGCGCAGGCGGCAGTACTGTTGCGTACCAGACAAGTCTGGAACAAAAGAGCGGTATCAAGGGTTATTCTCTATTTTTTGCTCCCAGTCCCGACATGCGCACGGCCTATCCGTACCTCAAGGACTTGTGGGACATGGGTCCCACAGCTGCACCATACGACACGATGCACCTCGTTCTGTTTAACGTCGTCCCACATCTGTGGAAGCTTTTTGCTGGCTTAAAGCTGGTGAATAAGGACAAGGACGAGGCCTACATCATGCCAAGGTCTACCGTGGCATTGGTGGGCCGGGCGCTCCGTAACGCACGACGGACTGTGCCGCGGGCACAAGCAAGGTCCTTCAGGAAGATCGACATTCATCAGAAGTCGTTTAAGGCAGTGGATTGGATGCACATCATTCTGTGCACGGGAGAAGTTCTACTCGCTGGCCGCATCCCCCGCGAATATTACAACATCTTCATGGCGCTTTGTCGGGCTTGCCGTCTCCTCTTTCGGCCAAGTGGCTTGTCAGAGGCCGAGATTAAGTCGATTGATGACGACATCAAGTACTTTGTCTCAAACTACTACGCTAAGATCTTCCGCGGCTCAGTCGAGCGGCTACCGCTGTGTCTGTCCACTATTTCGACACTGCTGGACATCGTCCCCTTGCTCCGGGCATGCGGACCGGCCTGGGATTGTTGGCAGTTTCCTATGGAGCGCAAGATTGGGACGCTGGGTAAGTTAATTCGATCGCACTCAAGACCTCATGCAAGCCTCGAGGAGAACTTAACGCGGCAATGTAAGGCCGATTTGATCACTTCCTTCGGTCAACAATTTCTACCGCAAGAGTGGGCCGCGGCAACTGGCAAGCCTCCGAAGGAGGCCGGGCCTACTCGTGGCGGCCTGAAAATTCTCCAGGATATCGGTCCCAGTTGCACTTTGCTCCTGCCCGAGAGCGCGGCCGCTTATCTCTGCGGCGCGGAGTTGGCCAGCATGCGGGCTGTTCTGGCGCAAGAAGCGGTAGACGAAGTCCCGCAAGAGATTCTGGCGATGAAGTACTACCGCTTGGAGTTGGCTTCAGGGAAAACTGCAGGATCTCAGCCCATGGGGTCGGATTGTCACAAGCACCGGCGCAGGAACTACCTTCTGCGAATCAACTCTACCGAGATGGTGCGCCGTCGAGGGGGCCCCCCGGAGCAGCGGCCTGTCTCCACGTTTGCGGCGGCCCTGCATTACGCGGCCGTTTTCATCGATGGGTGTCCGATGGCTTTTGCTTACGTGGAGCGTGTTAAGTCGGCAAAGGACCGCCCCGGCCGTTACGGATACGCTGCGACCAAGTTTGGTATTGAGTGCATCTCTGGTTTGGGAGGTACGCGCTACCATGTGCCCGTCGGGGCTTTGGCCGAAGTGGTCGGCACGGTGGAGAGGGAGGGGGTGCACTTCGTTTTGTTTAGTCCAGAGCCGTTCTCTGACACTCAGTAGGGTAGGGTGGCTTGTGTCGCGAAGTGACTTCTATTTTTGGAATAATAACTAGCAACTGGCTGCTTACTCCCTTATATCAAGGCAACTTGACAAGGTGGAAAGCCAGGACCTTGCAGGCTGTGCTAGTTTACTTAGTGCCGCAAATGTCCTTGCCCGCCGTGAAATGTGACTGAGGATCTCTTCATAGGGACTTTCGACGGCCGCCAGCAGCCGCCGTCTATTCTGCTCTCTCCCAGCGTGAGGGAGCTTCTCCGCCCCAGAATCTGGGATTCGCGGTGGAGTGTGTGGGATATCTCCTCACCCAACTTGTCGGCGATCACAGGGGGGGGGCCCGTGACGAGGCCACGAGGGGGGGTGGCGCACACAGGGCTCGAGCGAGGGGCAAGCGTCCGCCACCACCGTTTTCGGGTGCTTCTGGAGGGGTTGAATGCCCACAGTCTATTCAGGGCGAGTGCGTCTGGAAGGCTCCTCACGACCTGCGATCGTCAGTGTGCGTGCAGCGCCCACGCCCTCACACTGCCCACCGTGCTCATCGTCGTCGCGCCCCGGCACTCCCACCGCCGTCGTGCCGACGGCACGTGGCCCGCGACCGGGAATGTCCCCACTATCCCTGCCACCGCATTGGCGCTCTGTATTCCTGTGCTCTTCTTGTGCTTGACCGACCACGTCCTCTCGGGTCTTGTCCCCACCGCTGTCTCCGTGGCGTACGGACCGCTATGGCGCGGGTCAAACGTACACGCGCTGACGTTGACGGAGGTACGTGCTTTGCAGTTTCTATTTTTCCATCTCTTCCCGGCAAACCTTGCGTGTCCTCAACATGTCTCACATGTGAGCCGGGTGGTGTGAGTGTGCGGGTTTTCTCTCTCTTTGTCGCACCGCCGACCTTCCCTCGTATGGAAGGATTCTCAAGCGCATATGGTCACTGACATCCCCACGTGTTATTATGGTTCGAGCTGCTATCCCCTCGTTCTGCCTTCCCTTTCGTTCGATTGGTTTCTTTACGTTCTGTAACTGTGTGCCAGAAAATTTGGCGGCGGCCGTGGCGGCAGCCGCATGCCTATCCGCGGCGACATCCCCCCCGCCCCCCACCGCCCCGCGTCGTCTACGGCTCAGATCCGGACCGGACCGCCGTGGGAATCCGCCGGCGCCTTCCACTCGTTCAACAATCGGCCTCTCCCCCACGGGCATGTCGGCACGGGCGCCCCACCGATTGTCGGCGCGGCCGGTTCCGCCTCTTCCGCGGCGGCCGATTGGGGTGCGGTCGGCGTATCCGGCCACGCAGGGGGCTACTTCCCAGTCCCCTGGCGGAGGCGGTGTGGGCAGGTTGGCGGCCGTTTCCGGCTCTGTGCAAGCTTCACCCGAGGCCCCGATGCCGGCTCGCTCCCGACCTAACAAATCGGAGCGCATCCAGGGGCGCACAAGCGGACGGGGGGGGTTTGAGTTTGACAAGGACAAGCACGCGGGGCGCCGCTCCGTGCCAATGCCGACCGGCAAATCCGTGAACCGGATGAAGGTCGTCGGCGCCCCAGAGCTGGGAATCTCTGCCGCAGACGAGAAGCAGCTGCATCGGCTGACCAAGAGGGCGGCAACCTACTTCGAGAAGGAAACGTTTTGTAACCAGCCGCGGGCCACATTGGCCTCTGCTTTTGAGTTCCTCGAGGACCTGGAGCCGCGGCTTGCCGTTTGCCAGAGGTCGTGGGGGGTGTGCGCCCTTTTGTCGAGGCTCGCTACGAACGCCACGGAGTACCGCGCACAAGTTGCCAAGGCCAACTCGGCGCCGACGCCACCGGCCCTGGCCACCGCGTTGCCGGCGCCACCGCCAGTGGCAGCTCCACTGCTACCTTCTGTACCGGCCGCGCCCCGAGACCGGGCTGGCGCACACGCCCCCGCCCCCAGGTCGGCGCAAGAGTTTTTTGCATCCATTTCGTAGCTTTAGCCTAGTAAACATGTATTGTTTTAATAAGCAAACAAATCAATATAAGGGAAGTCATGATTGATCAAACTACACGATTCCAAACAAGAGCGGCACCAGTAGGAGTATGTAAAGTGTTGTTAAACCTATGTTTACAGACAAAGTTTTTGTACATGAGTCAGATGATATATGTCGAATGTGGTCATGTGGTGGGTCATACCTTAGTCAATTTGGTTGCCTGACAGAACCCATCTCAGCCAATCATTTATGCAACGTGGCTTCCTGTGAGCGAATCATAATCCTAGGGATCCCGGGTTGCGATGGCTCCCCTGGAGGCCTGTGGAGAACCCTGCATCGATGTATATCCCGGGAAAGCCGGTGTGTTGAGGGCGCTTGACGGCCGTCTGAGAGGGGGTTTTTCCTCCATTAACCCGGGATTTCGGGGACCCAAAACCCGGGATCTACCGGGTGATTCTTCTTGTAGGGCCCGCCGTTGCTGACCGCCCCTTCAGTGGCCGCCAGCCGCCGCGAGTGGGGAATCTCCCTGCTCGGTGCCTTCCGGATGCGGCACGCGTTGGGGGTGGCCGACGGTGCCGTTGCATCTCATCTATTTTTCTTTGGCATACGTCCTCCCTCACAGGTGTGCCATACGTGGGGGGGCGGCGGTGGCGCGGAAACAGCGCATGTAGCGGGTGCACCACCTACCACAGGTGTGGTGTGGAGCGACGCTGCGCACCCTGGCGCTTTCTTCCGACACAGCCGCGTCGGATCCATGGCGCAGCGGACGCGTCCGTTGGCTTTGTGCAGGGAAGCGCAAGGAGGGCTGACGTGGTCTGCGTCGGACGGGGAGCGGCGGTGCTTGACCCTGTCGAGCTGGCCCGCGAACGGTATTGCTGATCCCCGAATTTTGTCCTGGTGGACCGAGATAGACTTGCGGACCGACTCCCTCCACCAATCAGATGCGCCCCTGGGACTGACTGGGAGTTGCTGATTGCTTACATGTGCCCATACGGCCTGCAAATCGACATCAGCACCTCTTTTTTCCCGCACTTCTGGCAAGGACAGTCGTTCCACAAAAAACTTAGCACTGGGCTGAGATCAATAGTGGCACTCACATGTTCTCTATTTGGAGTCAACCACGCTCCAAACGTCCGACGTGTCACGATCTGATCTCAAAGTTACTTCCGTGCGCAAAACATGTTGTGTGCTGAGGCACACAGGCAGCACATGACAACAATGAGCCCTGCATCGCCTTCTCTGGCCCAACATAACGTACAGCCCGGTCTATCGATCGATTGCACTGTTCCAACAGTGAGTAGCGTGCCAGGGGTCGCACGTCGCGGTCGAACTGTTAGACCCAGAGGCGGGCCGGCCCGTCGACCAATTTGGTTGACTTCCCAGTGCGAGGTCAACAGTGAGGCCCGTTCGCAGACACCGAGGGTGAATAAACCAGTTCAGAAGTCGACGTCCAACGCAGCTCGCAAGGGACGGTCGACCCACCTCGGCCTCCGGCTTCCAGACGGCGATTTTGGCACCAGATGTCGACACCTCTCTCGTGTGATGCGCCCTATGTGCCCCGCTCTGCCTGGTCCATAACATTGGTCCACGGGCTCGGAATGGTAGTTCAATGGGTGTGGCGGACTGTCGACGGGGAGTTGTATTCGACTGCGTGGGAGACTGTACTTTTGGGCGGGTGTACTGGCAGCTCGTTTGTGATCTGGTGGAGCAGCGCGCCAAAATCGACGTCGCCAAAACACTGGCCGCGGCGGCGGTTCCGGCTGTGCCGACACCCCTGCGCTTCCTGTTGCCGCTACCACCCCGCCCGCTGCGGGCTGCTACCGTTGCTTCCGCGCCACTCCCGCGCGCGTTTTTGGAGAGCCAGCGCCCCGGGATGGCGGGGCGCTTCCCGCGTGGGGCGATGCCGTCGTTCCCGCGGGTCCGCGGGTACGGGTACCGCGGCTCGCGGCGGCGTCCGCGGCGCAATCGTGGTCGCGCCCGGCGGTGTCGTCGTCCTCCTCCGCTCCGGCCACCCCTACTTAAGAGCGCGTGGCGTCTTGTGTGGCGCCCGATGTGTGATTGGGGACGGGGTGCGGTTGGTCGCGCAGCGCGCGCGGGTGCTGTGCTTTGGCGGTGGTGGCGGTGGTGCGGGGGGTGCTTGTTTGGGCGGCGGCTTTCGTGTCGGGTGCAGTTGCGAGCGGCGGGCGTGCCGTAGTTTGTCTTCCTGAGCGGTGGACCTGCTCATTGGCACGGACCACCACGTGATATGGGTTCCCATGCCGGTGGACTCGTCCGAGACGAGCAGCGACGCCGTGCGAGCTGCCGTGGACATGTGCCCACCCCTGGCGCTGCACCCCCCCTCCGTCATGCTCGCCATTGACGGCGTGCAGATCGGCTCCAAGACAGTGGCGGCGTCCACGATCCGCGACATGCTCGTGTTTCTAGGATTGCGTTCGATCAACCAGATGACGGGCCCCCGCCTCAAGAACATGTTTAAGGCTATCAGCAAAAATCTGGACGCGCGCACCGCTGGGGACGTGCAGTGGTCATGGTCAAAGGCGTGCCCGGTTGAGATTCTGCACAACAACTGGGCGACGGATGACAAGCGCGTCAGCATAGACGCAGTGTCTCTCTTCCCGCCGTGGCATCGAGATGCAGTCAAGCTCAACAAGCGTCAGGTGGCCGTCTTGCTGGCCGCGTCAATGTGCGACTTTTGGCGCCACTTCCTCTTTCGCGCGTTTGAGGTTCCCGTCGGCCCAGACGGCAAGCCGACGCCGCGACCCGCACCACCTGCGGGATTGACTCCCAAGAAGCGGGCCGCCCCGGCGTCTAAGACCAAGACGGTGACGAAGAAGGTACGCACCGTCGCGGCGGGCACGGGCAAGCGCGGGGGCAAGCGGGGTGGCGATCATGTCGACGACGCTCAGGACGACGCTGACGATGGTGGCGGTTGTGAAAGCCAAGGGCCCCCAAAAACCCCGCTCCTCCCCGCCGCCGCTTGCCTAGTCGCCGGTCTCGCGCGGGACGGTGGCTCTCTCTCGGTTGCGGCGCTGGCATCTGAAGGGCGCGTTGAGCCGGTGGAGGTGTTCGGGTCGCTCGTCGTGGAGAACGTCCGCGTGCCCGAGGCGGACCAGGCCGCTTTGGTGGCGGACAACGCGGAGATGCGGCTGCTCCTGCCAATGGAGATTATCAACGCGTGCCGCGAGTACTTCATCGAGGACAGCGAGACCCCGAACCCGGCTTGTGCGGTGTCGCTGCACCGCACCGGCCGGCCGTCTGTCACGATTTTACTCAGCTCCCTCAAGGATATGACGGCCGCGCACACGTACAACAAGCGCGTTTGTGCCGCCAACAAGAGCTTTGCGTGGCTGTCCCTCTACGACGACAAGGGCGACCAGGACGGAGAGTCGTTTCCTACGGGATTGGGGACTGTGCTGTCCCCGGCGGTGACGCAAGTTGCGGCAGCCAGGGAAGTCAAGGACCTGTTGGCGCGGTGCTGCTTCCCCGACAATGCGTGGCGAGTTTTTGACGAGGAAGCCGGGGCGGGGGGTGCAACCGTCCGCGCTCGCGCGTATGGTGGTCAATCCCTCCAAGTAGCCGACATTGTGGAGGCGGCACAGGCCGTGTACATGACCAACGGCCTCATCGACGCATCGCTGGTCGAGCTTCGCGTGGCCGTCGCCGGGTCTAGGCCGCTTGTCCTCCTCTCGGCCCAGTCGGCGTCGCTGTTGCGCATCGACGCAAACGGCGTGCGCGTACCCGAGGCCGCCCCCAAGGTTGCCGCGAGGGAGATCGCGGACCAGGCCAGCAACCCCGACGTGGTTGCCATGGTTATCAACCTGCGCAACAAGCACTGGATTGCCGCCGCCATTGACTTTCTGGCGTGCACCATCCTGATCTACGACTCATCGCCGGGGCCGCCGAGTGAGGAGAAGATGGTTGCGTGCGAGCGTGTTCGCCTTCTGCGTGACGTGCTCCTGGAGCTGCGGCCGCCTGTCGTGGCCGGCGACCCGAACGGGGTGCGACAGTGGAACGAGACGCCCTGCTCCGAAATCCTCCAAGGGGACGACTACAACTGCGGAGCGTTTGCGGTGGCTCGCGTATTCTGCACTGCTTTGGGCGTAGACCTTCCCACTCGTGTTAACGGGGACGTTTTGCGGTTGGCGTTAGTTCGTCATGTGGTCATGCGTGGGATAGTGTACGAGCGTGCCCGCCACTCTTGTGGTGATGCATCGTTGGCTGGCGCCCGAGGGACTTTTTCCCTGGCTGGCGGCTCTAGCACTTGACCGTACTGTTGCTACCTTTCCTTAGTTATAGAAACAAGGCGTACATTTCTTTTCTTTCCTTGGCTGCTCGACACGGGGTGGTGGGGTGACGCGCCTTTCCCTCCAAAGGCAAGGGAGAGCAACGATTGGAATCGTAAGTGCGGCTTGGGCACTCGCACTCCTATTGCCCTCCTACTTTCTACATTCTCATTTTGGGGTCTATATCGACGTATTGAAGTGTCAGAAAAGGAGGCGTCGCGAGCGAGGCACACAGAAGCCGGAGGGGATATGGCTGTCCGCTGCGGCATTCGCGGCGAGAAAATGGAAGGGGGGGGGGGGGGGGGGGGGGGGGGGGCGGTGCCCCTCCCCACCGCGCGGCTGCACGGCGGGGTCCTCGGCGGCGACGCGCCGGCTGGCGCCGGTGGCCGTCACGCCCGCAGCCGCGCACCGCCGGCGCGGGCGCCCGCCGGCGGGACGTGGGTGGCGGCCGCCGCCGGTGGCGCTCCCCGCGGTGGGTGGCCGGCCGCCGCCGCCGGCGCGGCGGGGTGCGGCCGCCGCGGCCGCCGCGGCCGCCGCGCCGCCACGGGGCCATGGCGGCGCTCGGTCCCGCCCCCTGTGGTGACGTGGCGGCGGCGACGGCGGCAGCGGCGGCGGCGGCGAGGGCGGCGCCGGGCGGGGGAGAGGCCGCACCCAACCACGCCGTGTGCGGCTGTGCCGCCGCCGCCGCCTGGCGGCGGCACGGGACGGGGCGGCTGCCCCCGCCCGGTCGCTGACTGGCTGTCGGTGGGGGGGCGGTTCCGTCCCGCCCTGCCCCCACTTTCCCCCCCGCGATGGCACGCAGCGCGGCGGCCGGTGGGCGGCGGTGTCGTGTTGGGGGCTGCCCGCGCCACGGCCGCGGCGGCCGCCGCCGCGGTCCATCCGGGCCGCCGCCGCAGCAGCCGTCGCTGCGGTTCGCGCTCGGCGCCGGCTCGGGTTGGAAATTCCACTGGTGACCCACAACGCCGATTGGTTTTGTGGGCGCGGCAGGTGGCTCTACCGGTCGCCCCTGCCGCGGAGCGGTGCCTTGCCCCCGCCGCCGTTGCGGTCGGGGGGTCGACCCCACCCCCTACTATGTCACCGTCGCTTCCCACTCCCCCTTCATCGAAATCGAGCACCCCCCAGCGACGTCCGGCCCGCCAAGAGGCGCTCCGCCCGCCGCCTGCAAGCAATCCGCCCCGGCGATGCCGCCAAACGCGAGCTCGGCCGCCGCGCAGCCGCCCTCGAGCGCTCGTCCCCGGGGGGTTGGAACTCTATCGGGATCGGCGGCGCACGCCGCACACTGCGCCCTTGTAGTAGGTTGCATCGCTGAGGCGGATCCCCCCCTTCTTCAGGAAGCAGTTGCCCTTGTTCCACGTGAAGTGGGAGCACCCCCGCGTGCGGACGCACAAGCCGCCGCAGTCTTCGCCTCTCGTCGACTGGCGGAACAGGTCGTTGCCGTAAAAGTCGCAGTCGAGGGAATAGAAGACTGTGCCGTTCGAGCCGAGCCGCCACCGCGCGGCCGAGGCGGGGGACGCCAGGACCGCCACCGCCGCGACGGCGACAGCGACCATCAGACGGACGACCCAGACATAGGAGCGGCCGGACGGCACCATGGCGGTGGAGAGGGTGTGGGGAGGGAGAGGCGAGTGGAGGACGAGGGAGACCTTGCGCTCGCACTTGGCCGTGGGCGGCTGGCGGTGGGTGGGCGGTAGCTGTGCTTGTGGGTGATGGGTGTGGGTGTGGATGGCTTGTGTATTGACGCCCCATGTGGCCGCGACCGTCGCCTTTTTGTACTTATGGGGTGCCGCCCGCGGGCGGCCCGCGGCTGCCGCCCTGCCATGTGGGTGGCGCCGTCACGCACGCCCGCGGCGGCGCCAGTCTCGCCCAAACGGGGGCGTGCGGGGACGACCGTGGGCGACATTGCGCGGGCAATCCTCTGGTGTCTGGCAACAGCACGGAGCGACCGGCGGTCGCCGGCCGGCGACGACCACCCCGCCGCCCGCCGTCCGCGTCAGACGTGGTGGGTGCCCCAGCTGTGGCTGCCAAAGGTGCAGGGCGGCGCACGCTGGGCGACGGCCCCACAGTCCGCCGTCCGCGTCAGACTTGGCGGGTGCCACAGCTTTTGGCTCCCAAGAGCGCGGGGAGGCGGACGGTGGGGCACCAACGTACCCCTGCTGCACCCAATCAGCGAACCCAAACCGCCCAAACGGCGTAGAGGGTGGTGCCCGCGATGTCCCCCCCTACAAGAAAAACAGCCGGGATATCCCGGGTTTTCTGACTCAAAATCCCAGGAGACCTGGGATCCCGGGTCAAATCGGCTTCCACGGAGCGATTTACCCTGGATTTCGGGGCGCCGTGTGGAGCAGATCGCGGAAATCCCTGGTTGATCCGCACACAGGTGCCCGTGTTGATCGCCAGCGGCAACCCACCCGATTCCTGGGAGCCCACCAGACCTGCGGGCCGCCCCGCGGCGGCACCCCAACCGATTCTGACAAGCCAGCCAGTGCGGTGTCCCCCCCCCTCACGGTCGTGTCTGAGAGGACTGTTCCTCCGTTCGGGAAGTGGCGTGTGGGAATCCTCTGAGGGGGGGAGCGGGGCGGCACTGTGACACGGGTGGAAGGTTCGACACAGCAATGAATCGCGCGACTCTCGAGTGAGTCACGGGTAGTAATTCGCTTTTCTGGGTAGTAATTCGTAAACGTGTCGGCTGCGAAATCGCCAGTCAGGCCCTTTCGCAGCACGTTTCGCAGTTCCGCGGGGCCCGCAGAACCGGGGTGCATTTTCTGCGAAAGAACATGTGGGCACCGGACAGACCGTTACTGTATTTATGAGGCACGCGAGCCAAGTATATTTCCAATGCGATTCAATTGATTATCAATACTGGCGGGCACCTTCGTGGTGGCCATCTTCTTCGCAGCAACTGGCACCGCGATGTACCCTCCCGTTTGGCAGACTGCCGCTGCGGCGCACGTCACTATCGCGTCTGCGGCCATGTCTCGCGGGCGTGGAGTTTTAGCTTTTCCCCCCTCTGTTGTAAACACCCTTTCTACTCTTGAGGACGTACAGGCCCGCTACGGCGGTTGCTTTGCCCGCGCCATGCGCATGCCGGCGGACGCCGTGGTCGACTTGGTTGACTTTTTGCGCCCTCGTCTTCCACGTCGCGGGCTCTCTCCTTTATGCCGTACAGGTCTGGCCTTGCGGTACTTAGGTGGCGGTAGCTACGTTGACATCTGTGCTGTATTTGGCGTGCACCCCGCCACGCTGTACCGGTCTTTGTGGGAGGTGATTGACGCCATCAATGCGACCCCTTCCCTGGACTTGGACTTCCAGATGAGCTGCCATCAACGTCGCCTGGGTTATGCAGGAGGCTTCCAAAGGCGCCGCGGATCGCCCTTTGGCAACGTGATTGGCGCGTTGGACGGCGTGGCGGTTCGCCAGGAGCAGCCTCTGGCTTCAGACGTGCAGTGTGTGGCTGATCATTACAGTCGGAAGGGCTTCTACGCGTTCAACACACAAGCCGTATGTGACGCCGATTACAAGTTTCGATGGATGAGTTGCATGAGCCCGGGCGCCTGCCACGACTCGACGGCGTTTTCTAGCACGCGTCTCGGGCAAATTCTACTCGACCCGACACACGAGCTCACAGCGGCTTTGATATCTGCTGGCCACTGTCTTGTGGCAGACGAGGCCTATGCTGCAAGCGAGGTGTTGGCTGTGCCGTGGCCGGGCTCTGGGCGGGGGGACCGGTGGAAAGATGCTTACAACTTCTACCAGTCCTCGAGCCGTATCCACATTGAACAAGCTTTTGGGATGCTCTCGTGGCGTTGGGGGGTGTTTTGGCGCCCATTGCGTGTTCCTTTTGCGAAGAGACCGAGTTTGGTGCGGGCGTGTTTTCGCTTGCACAACTTCTGTCGCGGGCACGCCACCGCGCGCGACTGTGTGGTTGTGCCGTGGGGGAATGACTCTGTGGGGTGTGACGCATCGTTTGCTCCAACCGATATGGTGGGGTCCAACCAGCGCGGGCGGCGCCGGGACTGCGAGCGCTCCAATCTAAGGGTCAGGATGACCCGCGGAGTGGAGGAGCGTGGTTTGCTGCGTCCCGAAGTGGGGAGCATGTTTTGAATCAATGGACACTACGAACCATCTCTCGCATCACGCTATCACAAAGTACTACAAGACAGTCACACACACTATCGTCTACAGGAAACTCTCAGACTCATCATCTCGATTGCCGTCCCCACCACCACCCTCGCTCCCACAGGCAGCGGCTGTAAAGCCCCCGCTGCTCCCACCTTGGCCAACACCTGCGGGTTCGTCCTGCTCAGCCGCGGGAAACAAGATGCGGTCCAACTTCTGCTCCACAGCTTCAATGAATCTTGGGTGAGCATCGGCAGCCCTTAAGTTCTTCAGCGTCTCCGACAGGGTGGCCAGCTAGCCAAAACTCGTCTGCTTCACGATGGCGTCCGCCATCGTCGTGGAATTTGCGGCGAGGGTTGCGATTGTGCCACTGTCATCCACTCGTCTGCGCTTGCCACGGGTGGTGGACAGCGCACGAGTGCCCTGCCCTGCCTGCGGCGGAAGGTCACCTTCAACCCCAGCGCTGCCGATATCTGGACTCGCCAACTTGAGCACCACGTCGTTCTCCTTGAACAGATGGAAACAATAGTCCAGCAGTGTGTCGCCACCTGAAAAAGACGCCCACAGTTTGACGTCGTTTTGACCTGAGCGTGAGTACCTCTTGTATACAGGCCAGAAAGACGCAGTCAGCTGAGCAATCGTCCAGAATATCCGGTGCACTAGCCACAAGAGCAATAGAATGCGGTGTGCAATACTCACGTTAGTTGTGTGCTCAGCGTCTCCCATCGTGTTCTCTTCACAACAATCAGTATCAACATACGATAAGAAAACGTGCTCAAGCGTAACTCTGACCATTTGGCCTTCAACGTCTCGCCGGTGCGAACATGAGGATGCGAGTTGGGATTAATGCCCCCATCCGTACACTCGGTAGGCACATCAAACAAGTCAGAGCTGTTGAAAACAGGGGCCACGACAACCACCCAAACAGCCCCGCGCGAGGTCCGTGCATCCTGCTGTTGCCGTGACATCACTCCGCGTGACGTCACGACCCCAGCAGCCACTTCTGGCTTACACAGAATGTGGGCGAGACGCGACCTCTCGTGCTTAGTAAAGTTGGCGGCCCGAGCAGCCGACGACCCCGAGCCACTTGGGGGGGGGCAGCCCGCGCCGACGCGCCCCGAATCGTTGGGGGAAGCGGCATCAGGTGCCAACGTGGTGCCTGAAATGGGGGGTGGGGCACCCACACCCAACGAGAAGGTCGACGATGCATCCTCCGTGTCGCCAGGATGCGCCGTCCAACCAGCTTGATTGCCGGCCTCATCGGGCGTGCGGCCGAGTGCGGCAGGTCGAATCTCCCGGTTGGAGCCCAGGCCCGACCCGTCGCCCCAGGCCACAGCCGACGATGATGCCGGAGCGGGGCCGTTGTTGGGTGGCCCGGACGACGGGGCATCCGGGGGCGGCGATGAACCCGGCGTGGGGGGCAAATCGTCAGCACGGCCACTCAAAGCCAGGCCGTTTGCCCGGCACCGCTCAACCAACGCCGGTTTGAACCCGTCCGTCGGAAGGCCTCGTGCTTTCAGCAGCGATCGCAGCCGTTCGACGGTAATACGAGAGGCCATGGGTGGTTGGTGAACAACAGGTGGAAGGGATGTGGTTGACGGCGGGGAAAGACCCGAGAATGGGTTCGGGGTGACGAGGAGACGAGAGTGGTTTGCCGGATGGGCTGGTGCTGTCGCCGTCGGTCACGGAGACAGAAATGGCGCCTGCATGTACACAAATTGGTCTTCACCGAAACCATTTAATGTGTTCAACTCTTGCTCATTCGCGGGAACTACGTGCAGCGCGGTGCATCCCGTGTTTGTCAACATACGCGGCGCGGCCGCGTATGTTGACAAATCGGGGATGCGCCGGGCTGCAGCGCAGCCCGCGGCGGCCGTCACGAGCCAATAGGATCGTCGAATCGCGGGCCCCGTCTTCTGCGAAAGCGGTCTGCGAAAGGGCCTCAGTCTCTGTGTTCTTGCTTCATCGCCAACATGGAGCCCGCGCCAACGTCGTCCGAGCTGCTGCGGGACATGGTGGCAGCCGTGGCCGATGGCGAGCCCGTCCTTCATGTGTTTGCTCGCTTTTCCGCGTCGACGGGCTTTTCGACTTCAAAGGTGCGGTCGATTTACTACAACGGACGCGGCGAGCGCCACAAGCACAACGCCAACTCTCTCCTCTCTGCAACTGAGGACCAGGCGCTGCTATACGCGGCGCAAGCGTTTAGCTATGCCAACTTCGCTCTTAGTCGGTCCCAGTTGGGCAACTTGGTGCGGTCTTTGTGGGGCAAGACGGTCGGCACGACGTGGGCGCGGGCTTGGGTGGCTCGCCACCGCAACGACGTGTTGGCGCGCACCTCTAAGGCGCTCTCCGACAAGCGGAACGCCGCTTCGACGTTTGGTGAGGTCAAGGAGTGGGTGTCCGAGTTGGGGGAGTTTCTACAAGAAAAGCGGCTGCCCCCTTGGGCGATTTTCAACTATGATGAGTGCCGGCTCGTGACCCAGGGCAACCGCCTCGCGGTCAAGCGCGTCCATGCCGCTGATCGGGAGCGGGCCAATGTGGCCTCTTCCATAGGTGCCACGGTCGCCAGCCTTCTGTCATTTGTCGCTGGCGACGGTGCTCCGTTCCTGAGTGTGTACATCTTTCGCGCGCGCTTCGCCGGGGACGACTCAGGGGCGGCGGATTTCGTGCTGTCTCGCTGTCAAAGCCGCACGAGGTCTAGTTGGCCACGCTTCTACGGGTGGACAGACACTGGCTTTCTGGACGCCGCCACATTCGGCGCGGTGATGGACCTCTTTTGTCACGAGTGGGAGGTCCGTAATCCCGGGCGGGAGTGTCTCCTTCTGGGGGACCAGCTCCGAGCCCATCGGCAAGTGGAGGTGGTGCGGTCGGCTCTTAAGCACGGGGTGACCTGCTGGTGGCTCGTTGCAAACACCTCCCACTTCTTGCAGGTGCTAGATGACAAGTGTTTCGCGTGCGTCAAGAAGCACCTACCCGTGCTGTCCGACCAGAACATCGTTGACGCCCTCCTCACCAACAAGTCGGCGCGTGACTGCGTGTTGCAGGCGGCCTACGAGGCCGAGAGATTGAGCTTCACAAACACCACCATCCGGGTATCATTTCGGTCGATTGGTCTTGTCCCGTGGGACCCGACGCGCGTGCTGCATCTCGCCCGTGTCAACCTCGGTATGGACCTACCCTCGTACGGCGTGGCGGATGCGGCGCGAGCGGCGGCCGCGGCGGTGATTCGCCTCTCCCACGACCGACACATGGCCGGCAAGAAAAAGGTCGTTGCAGGTCGTGCTGCGGTAGAGAAGAGGCGCATATACGGCGCGGCGGACCTGGTGGCGGCCGACCGCGCTCGGGTGGCTGCTAAAGTCGCTGCGGAGAAAGCCAAGGCAACCAAAGATGCGCAGAAGGAGGCCACGAAGCTACAGGTAGCGCGCGACAAGGTCGAGCAGGAGCGGCAACGCGTGTTGGCCACGTGCCGTTTGTGCACGTCACGTGTCCATCGTGGCGGCAAGCTATGGTCCGTGTGTGGTTGTGGTCGATTTCGTGTTTGTCCAATGTGTATGAAGCAGAGTGTGGGGAAAGCCCTCGTAGCTGCTCACGTAATGGGGTGCTTGCAGCGCGGGTGATACCGCTTGCATCCTCGTAAATCACTCCTTTTCTGTTCTTCTTGCTCTTATTTCTGATCTCTGATGTGTCGAGCAATTGCGAATTACTACCCGGAAATGCGAATTACTACCCGTGACGCAGTGTAAGCTGGAGGGTGACTCTGCGTCTTACGAGCGATCAAACGACAAAGCACTGGAAAGATCCGGAAAGCAATCGAGACTTCCAGTACCTTCGACACGCTGGAGGGTCCTACTGCAATTTGATTGGACAGTGGCTCCCCCAAACTGCTTATAAAAGCACCTCCTATTGACTTCTCAATGGCAACTCATCTTAGTCATTCGCACAAGCCCGCCGCCGGGTGCACGCTTCGCCACCGCCACCGCGTCTTCTTCATCTCCCCGCCCATCCCCCCCCCCCCCCCCCCATCTTCTCTCTACCAGCAGCACCATGGCGACACCAGGCCGTGCAGGGGTGTTTTTTTGCGACTCCTACGCCTGCACCGATGGCGGACGTAGAGACCCTCCGCAAGTGTCCAGGTCGACGTTCTACCTGCGCACGCAGCCAGAAAAGCGTCGCCACATCGAATATGGTGGGGGTGGCGGCGGGCCAGCAAATGATCACCCCCAGCACGGGGGTGGGGGGCCCTCGGGGGGGCAAGCCCGACCGGCTTCGGCCAGTCGGGAAAGCGCTGGCGCCGGGGCGTCAGGGCCTGCCCGCGACGGTTGCCGATGCGACGCTGAAGAGACGCCCGAGTCAAGCGTCGCATCTAGCGATTCTGACGAAGGCGACGAGGCAGATATTGCGAATAATGTTCCACCACCCGAGTTTCTCGTCGAGCCCGAGGCACAAGATGAAATTGCGTCACCCCCTTCACCAATCTACCAGCCAGCTGTGTCCACAAATGAACTTCGCCTCCCTGTTGGCGAGTTTAAGGATCACAGGGCCGATTTGGCGTTGTATGCTTTCGCCGTGAAACACAATTTAACGCAAGCGGCCGTCGCGGATCTACTTAGGCTGAGTACCTCCGCCGCCAAGTACCGTACACCCTATCTTCTGGAGCAATTCATCAAGGCCAGTGTAAACTTGGAAACTCGCAAGGTCGACTGCTGTCGGAACGGGTGTTTGGCGTACACGCACAAGCGCGCGCTACAAACGGAGTGCGATGCCTGCGGCGCGCCGCGCCATGAAACCGGCGGCAGACCAGCGAAACAGATTACCTTCTTTTCGCTCACATCCTGGCTAGCCCACCTGCTCGGCGATCCCATCATTGGAAAGTCCATGCTCGAGAATATGGCGGCCGCCCGCCAGTCCGCAGACGAAGACCCGGACGGCGTCCATGACTACTTCCATGGAGACAAATGGCGCTTCCTTCGCGAGCGGGGCCTACTCGACGGCGTCTTCGTGCCACTAAACTTGGGCACGGATGGCTTCCAGTTTTGGAGGCAAAACGGATTCGAAGGCTGGCCAATCGTCGCCACACCGCTTAGGGTGAGCCCCGACCAGCGGATGGGCAACAAGTACCAGCTGCTTCTCGCAGTAACTCCTGGACCAAGGCAGCCAGTCGACTTCGAGTCCTTTCTACAACCGATCGCTGGCGAGTTAAACGAGCTTGCCAAGGGTATTCTCGGACTTTTGGTTGCTAACTCGGCAACGCCTCAGGTTTTAAGGGCGGGGGTGCTCAACTTTACGACGGACCAACCAGGTGGTGACAAGCTCTACAATGCTAAGGGCGTTAACAGCTACGCATACAACCGCCTTCGAGAATTCTAGGGCGTCTACTCGGCGGCAAGTAGCAACATTTACTACCCGCCCAAAGATCCCACACCGGGTAGGGCCAACAAGACGCTATTCTCTGTGCACAACTGCACCGCGCCCCGCCGGACGGCAGAAAGCATTGCGGCACAAGCGAAGGCCGTCGAAGACGCACGCGCAGGCGGCAGTACTGTTGCGTACCAGACAAGTCTGGAACAAAAGAGCGGTATCAAGGGTTATTCTCTATTTTTTGCTCCCAGTCCCGACATGCGCACGGCCTATCCGTACCTCAAGGACTTGTGGGACATGGGTCCCACAGCTGCACCATACGACACGATGCACCTCGTTCTGTTTAACGTCGTCCCACATCTGTGGAAGCTTTTTGCTGGCTTAAAGCTGGTGAATAAGGACAAGGACGAGGCCTACATCATGCCAAGGTCTACCGTGGCATTGGTGGGCCGGGCGCTCCGTAACGCACGACGGACTGTGCCGCGGGCACAAGCAAGGTCCTTCAGGAAGATCGACATTCATCAGAAGTCGTTTAAGGCAGTGGATTGGATGCACATCATTCTGTGCACGGGAGAAGTTCTACTCGCTGGCCGCATCCCCCGCGAATATTACAACATCTTCATGGCGCTTTGTCGGGCTTGCCGTCTCCTCTTTCGGCCAAGTGGCTTGTCAGAGGCCGAGATTAAGTCGATTGATGACGACATCAAGTACTTTGTCTCAAACTACTACGCTAAGATCTTCCGCGGCTCAGTCGAGCGGCTACCGCTGTGTCTGTCCACTATTTCGACACTGCTGGACATCGTCCCCTTGCTCCGGGCATGCGGACCGGCCTGGGATTGTTGGCAGTTTCCTATGGAGCGCAAGATTGGGACGCTGGGTAAGTTAATTCGATCGCACTCAAGACCTCATGCAAGCCTCGAGGAGAACTTAACGCGGCAATGTAAGGCCGATTTGATCACTTCCTTCGGTCAACAATTTCTACCGCAAGAGTGGGCCGCGGCAACTGGCAAGCCTCCGAAGGAGGCCGGGCCTACTCGTGGCGGCCTGAAAATTCTCCAGGATATCGGTCCCAGTTGCACTTTGCTCCTGCCCGAGAGCGCGGCCGCTTATCTCTGCGGCGCGGAGTTGGCCAGCATGCGGGCTGTTCTGGCGCAAGAAGCGGTAGACGAAGTCCCGCAAGAGATTCTGGCGATGAAGTACTACCGCTTGGAGTTGGCTTCAGGGAAAACTGCAGGATCTCAGCCCATGGGGTCGGATTGTCACAAGCACCGGCGCAGGAACTACCTTCTGCGAATCAACTCTACCGAGATGGTGCGCCGTCGAGGGGGCCCCCCGGAGCAGCGGCCTGTCTCCACGTTTGCGGCGGCCCTGCATTACGCGGCCGTTTTCATCGATGGGTGTCCGATGGCTTTTGCTTACGTGGAGCGTGTTAAGTCGGCAAAGGACCGCCCCGGCCGTTACGGATACGCTGCGACCAAGTTTGGTATTGAGTGCATCTCTGGTTTGGGAGGTACGCGCTACCATGTGCCCGTCGGGGCTTTGGCCGAAGTGGTCGGCACGGTGGAGAGGGAGGGGGTGCACTTCGTTTTGTTTAGTCCAGAGCCGTTCTCTGACACTCAGTAGGGTAGGGTGGCTTGTGTCGCGAAGTGACTTCTATTTTTGGAATAATAACTAGCAACTGGCTGCTTACTCCCTTATATCAAGGCAACTTGACAAGGTGGAAAGCCAGGACCTTGCAGGCTGTGCTAGTTTACTTAGTGCCGCAAATGTCCTTGCCCGCCGTGAAATGTGACTGAGGATCTCTTCATAGGGACTTTCGACGGCCGCCAGCAGCCGCCGTCTATTCTGCTCTCTCCCAGCGTGAGGGAGCTTCTCCGCCCCAGAATCTGGGATTCGCGGTGGAGTGTGTGGGATATCTCCTCACCCAACTTGTCGGCGATCACAGGGGGGGGGCCCGTGACGAGGCCACGAGGGGGGGTGGCGCACACAGGGCTCGAGCGAGGGGCAAGCGTCCGCCACCACCGTTTTCGGGTGCTTCTGGAGGGGTTGAATGCCCACAGTCTATTCAGGGCGAGTGCGTCTGGAAGGCTCCTCACGACCTGCGATCGTCAGTGTGCGTGCAGCGCCCACGCCCTCACACTGCCCACCGTGCTCATCGTCGTCGCGCCCCGGCACTCCCACCGCCGTCGTGCCGACGGCACGTGGCCCGCGACCGGGAATGTCCCCACTATCCCTGCCACCGCATTGGCGCTCTGTATTCCTGTGCTCTTCTTGTGCTTGACCGACCACGTCCTCTCGGGTCTTGTCCCCACCGCTGTCTCCGTGGCGTACGGACCGCTATGGCGCGGGTCAAACGTACACGCGCTGACGTTGACGGAGGTACGTGCTTTGCAGTTTCTATTTTTCCATCTCTTCCCGGCAAACCTTGCGTGTCCTCAACATGTCTCACATGTGAGCCGGGTGGTGTGAGTGTGCGGGTTTTCTCTCTCTTTGTCGCACCGCCGACCTTCCCTCGTATGGAAGGATTCTCAAGCGCATATGGTCACTGACATCCCCACGTGTTATTATGGTTCGAGCTGCTATCCCCTCGTTCTGCCTTCCCTTTCGTTCGATTGGTTTCTTTACGTTCTGTAACTGTGTGCCAGAAAATTTGGCGGCGGCCGTGGCGGCAGCCGCATGCCTATCCGCGGCGACATCCCCCCCGCCCCCCACCGCCCCGCGTCGTCTACGGCTCAGATCCGGACCGGACCGCCGTGGGAATCCGCCGGCGCCTTCCACTCGTTCAACAATCGGCCTCTCCCCCACGGGCATGTCGGCACGGGCGCCCCACCGATTGTCGGCGCGGCCGGTTCCGCCTCTTCCGCGGCGGCCGATTGGGGTGCGGTCGGCGTATCCGGCCACGCAGGGGGCTACTTCCCAGTCCCCTGGCGGAGGCGGTGTGGGCAGGTTGGCGGCCGTTTCCGGCTCTGTGCAAGCTTCACCCGAGGCCCCGATGCCGGCTCGCTCCCGACCTAACAAATCGGAGCGCATCCAGGGGCGCACAAGCGGACGGGGGGGGTTTGAGTTTGACAAGGACAAGCACGCGGGGCGCCGCTCCGTGCCAATGCCGACCGGCAAATCCGTGAACCGGATGAAGGTCGTCGGCGCCCCAGAGCTGGGAATCTCTGCCGCAGACGAGAAGCAGCTGCATCGGCTGACCAAGAGGGCGGCAACCTACTTCGAGAAGGAAACGTTTTGTAACCAGCCGCGGGCCACATTGGCCTCTGCTTTTGAGTTCCTCGAGGACCTGGAGCCGCGGCTTGCCGTTTGCCAGAGGTCGTGGGGGGTGTGCGCCCTTTTGTCGAGGCTCGCTACGAACGCCACGGAGTACCGCGCACAAGTTGCCAAGGCCAACTCGGCGCCGACGCCACCGGCCCTGGCCACCGCGTTGCCGGCGCCACCGCCAGTGGCAGCTCCACTGCTACCTTCTGTACCGGCCGCGCCCCGAGACCGGGCTGGCGCACACGCCCCCGCCCCCAGGTCGGCGCAAGAGTTTTTTGCATCCATTTCGTAGCTTTAGCCTAGTAAACATGTATTGTTTTAATAAGCAAACAAATCAATATAAGGGAAGTCATGATTGATCAAACTACACGATTCCAAACAAGAGCGGCACCAGTAGGAGTATGTAAAGTGTTGTTAAACCTATGTTTACAGACAAAGTTTTTGTACATGAGTCAGATGATATATGTCGAATGTGGTCATGTGGTGGGTCATACCTTAGTCAATTTGGTTGCCTGACAGAACCCATCTCAGCCAATCATTTATGCAACGTGGCTTCCTGTGAGCGAATCATAATCCTAGGGATCCCGGGTTGCGATGGCTCCCCTGGAGGCCTGTGGAGAACCCTGCATCGATGTATATCCCGGGAAAGCCGGTGTGTTGAGGGCGCTTGACGGCCGTCTGAGAGGGGGTTTTTCCTCCATTAACCCGGGATTTCGGGGACCCAAAACCCGGGATCTACCGGGTGATTCTTCTTGTAGGGCCCGCCGTTGCTGACCGCCCCTTCAGTGGCCGCCAGCCGCCGCGAGTGGGGAATCTCCCTGCTCGGTGCCTTCCGGATGCGGCACGCGTTGGGGGTGGCCGACGGTGCCGTTGCATCTCATCTATTTTTCTTTGGCATACGTCCTCCCTCACAGGTGTGCCATACGTGGGGGGGCGGCGGTGGCGCGGAAACAGCGCATGTAGCGGGTGCACCACCTACCACAGGTGTGGTGTGGAGCGACGCTGCGCACCCTGGCGCTTTCTTCCGACACAGCCGCGTCGGATCCATGGCGCAGCGGACGCGTCCGTTGGCTTTGTGCAGGGAAGCGCAAGGAGGGCTGACGTGGTCTGCGTCGGACGGGGAGCGGCGGTGCTTGACCCTGTCGAGCTGGCCCGCGAACGGTATTGCTGATCCCCGAATTTTGTCCTGGTGGACCGAGATAGACTTGCGGACCGACTCCCTCCACCAATCAGATGCGCCCCTGGGACTGACTGGGAGTTGCTGATTGCTTACATGTGCCCATACGGCCTGCAAATCGACATCAGCACCTCTTTTTTCCCGCACTTCTGGCAAGGACAGTCGTTCCACAAAAAACTTAGCACTGGGCTGAGATCAATAGTGGCACTCACATGTTCTCTATTTGGAGTCAACCACGCTCCAAACGTCCGACGTGTCACGATCTGATCTCAAAGTTACTTCCGTGCGCAAAACATGTTGTGTGCTGAGGCACACAGGCAGCACATGACAACAATGAGCCCTGCATCGCCTTCTCTGGCCCAACATAACGTACAGCCCGGTCTATCGATCGATTGCACTGTTCCAACAGTGAGTAGCGTGCCAGGGGTCGCACGTCGCGGTCGAACTGTTAGACCCAGAGGCGGGCCGGCCCGTCGACCAATTTGGTTGACTTCCCAGTGCGAGGTCAACAGTGAGGCCCGTTCGCAGACACCGAGGGTGAATAAACCAGTTCAGAAGTCGACGTCCAACGCAGCTCGCAAGGGACGGTCGACCCACCTCGGCCTCCGGCTTCCAGACGGCGATTTTGGCACCAGATGTCGACACCTCTCTCGTGTGATGCGCCCTATGTGCCCCGCTCTGCCTGGTCCATAACATTGGTCCACGGGCTCGGAATGGTAGTTCAATGGGTGTGGCGGACTGTCGACGGGGAGTTGTATTCGACTGCGTGGGAGACTGTACTTTTGGGCGGGTGTACTGGCAGCTCGTTTGTGATCTGGTGGAGCAGCGCGCCAAAATCGACGTCGCCAAAACACTGGCCGCGGCGGCGGTTCCGGCTGTGCCGACACCCCTGCGCTTCCTGTTGCCGCTACCACCCCGCCCGCTGCGGGCTGCTACCGTTGCTTCCGCGCCACTCCCGCGCGCGTTTTTGGAGAGCCAGCGCCCCGGGATGGCGGGGCGCTTCCCGCGTGGGGCGATGCCGTCGTTCCCGCGGGTCCGCGGGTACGGGTACCGCGGCTCGCGGCGGCGTCCGCGGCGCAATCGTGGTCGCGCCCGGCGGTGTCGTCGTCCTCCTCCGCTCCGGCCACCCCTACTTAAGAGCGCGTGGCGTCTTGTGTGGCGCCCGATGTGTGATTGGGGACGGGGTGCGGTTGGTCGCGCAGCGCGCGCGGGTGCTGTGCTTTGGCGGTGGTGGCGGTGGTGCGGGGGGTGCTTGTTTGGGCGGCGGCTTTCGTGTCGGGTGCAGTTGCGAGCGGCGGGCGTGCCGTAGTTTGTCTTCCTGAGCGGTGGACCTGCTCATTGGCACGGACCACCACGTGATATGGGTTCCCATGCCGGTGGACTCGTCCGAGACGAGCAGCGACGCCGTGCGAGCTGCCGTGGACATGTGCCCACCCCTGGCGCTGCACCCCCCCTCCGTCATGCTCGCCATTGACGGCGTGCAGATCGGCTCCAAGACAGTGGCGGCGTCCACGATCCGCGACATGCTCGTGTTTCTAGGATTGCGTTCGATCAACCAGATGACGGGCCCCCGCCTCAAGAACATGTTTAAGGCTATCAGCAAAAATCTGGACGCGCGCACCGCTGGGGACGTGCAGTGGTCATGGTCAAAGGCGTGCCCGGTTGAGATTCTGCACAACAACTGGGCGACGGATGACAAGCGCGTCAGCATAGACGCAGTGTCTCTCTTCCCGCCGTGGCATCGAGATGCAGTCAAGCTCAACAAGCGTCAGGTGGCCGTCTTGCTGGCCGCGTCAATGTGCGACTTTTGGCGCCACTTCCTCTTTCGCGCGTTTGAGGTTCCCGTCGGCCCAGACGGCAAGCCGACGCCGCGACCCGCACCACCTGCGGGATTGACTCCCAAGAAGCGGGCCGCCCCGGCGTCTAAGACCAAGACGGTGACGAAGAAGGTACGCACCGTCGCGGCGGGCACGGGCAAGCGCGGGGGCAAGCGGGGTGGCGATCATGTCGACGACGCTCAGGACGACGCTGACGATGGTGGCGGTTGTGAAAGCCAAGGGCCCCCAAAAACCCCGCTCCTCCCCGCCGCCGCTTGCCTAGTCGCCGGTCTCGCGCGGGACGGTGGCTCTCTCTCGGTTGCGGCGCTGGCATCTGAAGGGCGCGTTGAGCCGGTGGAGGTGTTCGGGTCGCTCGTCGTGGAGAACGTCCGCGTGCCCGAGGCGGACCAGGCCGCTTTGGTGGCGGACAACGCGGAGATGCGGCTGCTTCTGCCAATGGAGATTATCAACGCGTGCC
>Ga0209295_1000343_pt1 | contig 26874 bp, 23 predicted proteins | sample Porto_5metaG_FD_187428 | JGI IMG/M metagenome (GOLD analysis project Ga0209295, IMG submission 187428) | Marine algal microbial communities from Porto, Portugal - Porto_5 metaG (SPAdes) (version 2) | ecosystem: Host-associated > Algae > Red algae > Unclassified | place: Portugal: Porto... | reverse complement strand
AATCTGCGACTATAACTGTACGGCACGATTGAACGAAACGGTTCATTGATACTAGGGATTGGTATCTTAAAGGTCGCACTAGGGATAAGTAGTTTGCTGATTAAGGATGATAAGGCTGGATGCCTGTCAGTTATGAGATGCCCCGGGATTAGGTATCACGTAACACTAACATGGATGGTTGGTAATAAAAGCCGCATGACGCTTGTCGTTATGCGGCTTTGTTACGTCTGGACATTAGTAATTTTTATAGCTAACTGAACAGATAGTATTCAAGTTGAATAGCACTATATACGGAATTAGCGCTTAGCTTATGGATGAGCATATCTATATTAATTTGAAACTTACCATGAAATAAGCACAAAAAAGGCCAATAACCTTATCGGCTACTGGCCTTTTAGATTAGATGATAAGTTTAATAACTTATCGTCTAACTATTGTCACTACACTCTAGAAGAGATTAGTGCTCAACGCCACCTGCACCATGTACATGGCCATGGTTTAGTTCGTCTTCAGTTGCTGCACGTACTTCTTGGATTTCAACATCAAATGTCAAACGCTTGCCAGCCAATGGATGGTTTGCATCAACAGTCACTTCTTGATCGTTTACAGCAGTTACGGTAACTAGCATTACTTGGCCACCAGCTTCTGACTGGAACTGCATACCAGGCTGGATGTCATCAACGCCTTGGAAGTTGTCACGTGGTACGTGCTGTACTGCTTGCTCTTGGTATTCGCCGTAGCCATCAGCAGGTTCAACGACTGCATTAACTTTTTCGCCAGCAGACTTACCTTCTAATTGTGCTTCTAGGCCTGGGATAATGTTGCTGTGACCATGTAGATAAGCAAGTGGCTGACCTTCTGGTGACTGGTCAAGGATATTGCCTTCGTCGTCTTTTAGTGTGTAATTGAATTTGACGGCAGTGTCTTTTGCGATAGTAGTCATAAAATATCCTAAATATATCTATGTAAAAAATTAAATACGGTTGCAATAAACCTAAAAAAGCCAATCTGCAAGCCAAAAGGCCACGTCATTAGTCAATTATCATCAGTTTATTAAAGTAACTTTAGCAGTTAGCATCTTTAATTGAGATGGCCCACATGACTTTCAAGGCAAAAAACATAAAAAATGCCAATTAATGCCACAATTTACAATAATAACTGCTATTTTCTATAGTCAATGCATAGCTATTGGCTATTCATGGTTTAGGAGTTGCTTTTTTAGAGCAGGGCTTCTAGCATAATTATAAAAATAAGGACGAGAGACACGATGACTGCATTTGCCAATACCACTACTCAACAACCAACAAGTAATGTTTCAACCAATCACGATAATACTAAGGCAAAAATGATAGCTGATATAAGTTATCAGTTTGATTTTGCCCGTTTGTATGAGCATTTGGTCGATGTATCACTAAGCTTTACAGCAGTATCCGATGCACCTCAGCTTTGGTTACCAGCGTGGATACCAGGCAGTTATCTGATGCGTGAATTTGCTCGAAACATCACGGCGGTCCATTATCAAGTGCTAGAGGCTCAAACAGCGGATAGCAAAATAGTAAATAATAATCAGCAGCCAGAGACTTATCGCGCGCATAAAATTGACAAAAATACATGGCAGCTGCCAGCTGTGCAATCAGGGCAGACGGTCATCGTCGAGTACGAAGTCTATTGCTATGATTTGTCCGTGCGTACGGCCTACGTCGATCAGCAACGACTTTATGGCAATTTCACCTCGCTAGCATTAGCCGTCGAAGGGCAAGAGCAAGCGCCTGTCCACGTTAGCTTAATCGTTCCTGAGACATTTTTTGCAGACAAGGAAAGTAGCAAAGTGCTGTTGGCTTGTGGTTTAGACGCTATGCACTTGCAAGTTGATCAGCAGCAAAAAGGCCGTCAGCAATCGAATCAGCACATTTATAAGTTACAGGCAGCCAATTATCACGAGCTGATTGATTATCCATTCGAAATCGCGGAACAAGAAAAGTTTGATTTTATTATTCATAATAATGAGCACCATGCGCTACATCATAGCTTTTACCTGTCAGGTAAGCAGAATGCTAACCTAGGTCGATTACAGCAGGATGTTACTCAGATTTGTCAGACCTACGTAGATTGGTTAGGCGATGCGCCATTTAGCGATTATACCTTTATGACCTTTGCCAGCGGTCAAGACTATGGTGGGCTTGAGCATATCAATTCTACTAGCCTTATCACCCCGCGCAATGACTTACCAAGCACTAATGAGCCAAAGTTACCGAGTACAGATTATCAGCGGTTTTTAGGCTTATGCAGTCATGAGTATTTTCACTCATGGTGGGTGAAGACGGTACGTCCTGATGTCATGATTGATGTCGATTTACGCCGTGAGGCATTTACGCCATTACTTTGGGTATTCGAAGGGTTTACGTCTTATATCGATGATTTTATGTTGCAAGCGTCAGGCGTGATTGATAAAGCCAATTATCTGCGACTGCTAGCAGAGCAAATCAATCGCTACTATCAAACCCCAGGGCGTGGCAATCAAAGCGTGGCAGAGTCGAGCTTTGATGCTTGGATTAAGCTGTATCGTACTGATGAAAATACAGGCAATGCGGGTATCAGCTACTATAATAAAGGCGCGTTGGTCGCTCTGTGTCTGGATCTAATCTTACTAAAAAATAGTGACGGTCGTTATCGTTTGTTTGATGTGGTCAAAGCTTTTTATACTCAGGCCAAGCTGAACGACAGTAAACGAATTGGTATCAGTAGTGCTGACATGGGCTCAGTCATTGAGCAATTCATGCCGCTAGCAGAATGGGAAGATTTTGAGCGCCGTTACGTCAATGGGGTAGAAGAGCTGCCAATTGAAGCGTTGCTAGTGGCAAATGGTGTCAAAATACAGACGAATACCAAAGAAACCGCTGACAAGCATGTGCCTTGGGGTATGCGATGTAACGAAACGCCAGCTGGGCTAAAGGTCAATCGTGTGATGCGAGATAGTATTGCCGCTAGAGCTGGTATTTCAGCGCATGATGTTATCATCGCGATTGACGGCATCAAAGCAGATACGAAACAACTTACCGCCTTGGTTAATACAGCGCATCCTGTTGAGTGCTATTTGTTCCGTCGTGACGAGCTGATGTGTGTTCAGGTTCAACCCGAAACGACAACTAAAGCGAAGCTACGAGATGAGATAACTGGCATGACTGGAGCAGTACCTCCTCATAAAGTAAGCCTACGCTTAGCAAAAGGAGATAAGGCTCTAGAGAATGATAATGAGCAATTAAAAGGTGAGGCAGGTTGGGAGACATGGCTTAACGTTATGAAACGGTAGCTTCGATGCTATATGAAAAATCCTTCCATACGAAAAACCCTCTTTCGAGCAATACTGCTTAGAAGAGGGTTTTTATATCACTTTTAATATTGTAGATATATCCAAGCAACTTAAATGCTCGATAGGTCAGAGGTTGGCGAGAAGATATACATTTACTGTTCTTTAGCTCTGTTGTCTAGATTATCTGGGTTATCTAGATTCTTGTTATCGGTAGTTTCAGGCGTTATATTTCCATCTACAGAGCTATCGTCTTCGTTGCTACTTGCAGCCTCAAGCGCAGCAATCCAGTTTTTCATCACATCAATTTCAGTTTGCTGATTATCCATGACATCTTGCGCCAACTGACGCATCTCTTCATCTGTCCCATATTCGAGCTGAACTTTTGCCATATCAACAGCGGCAATATGATGCGGTAGCATGCCGCGTGCAAATGCCATGTCAGGTACGGGATCAGCCACACCCAAAGTCATTTCACCATGCATATTTTCCATACTCTTAGCATATGCTTGCTGCATCGCCACAGTATTTGGCTTAGGTTTGGCAGCATCAGGATGGCTAGCCAACCATTTGTTTAAGACGTCAATTTCAGTTTGCTGTGCCGTAATGATATCTTGAGCCAGTTGGCGCATCGCTTCGTCAGTACCATACTTGAGCTCTATTTTTGCCATATCTACCGCGCCGCGATGATGTCCGAGCATACCTTTAGCAAAAGCGGTATCAGGGTCGTTGTACCCCATACCAATCATCATCTCGTCATGCATTCTAGTCATCGATCTCGTATAGTCTCTGAGCATATCGCTCATTTGAGACTCGTCGTTGACACTATTATCGCTGTCACTTGTTAGAGTATCGTCTGCCATATCGTCATGCTCAGCATGTGGCATATCAGTCACTGGCGGTGAGGTTTCTTCTGCAGGATTTGATTGGCTATCCTCTGTCGTTGGCTGACAGGCGCTCAATACAAGCGCTGCAGAAAGGCTAGTGACCAACAAAAGAAAACGACGAGAAGCAATCATGACATATCCCTATTGTGAAAAAACCAAACGATAAATGGATAATACTTATTATACATAATCAATTACGTGCTGAATGTTAGCAGATAAACCTTACCCATTCGAGACACTATGTTTAATAGGTCGTAATGAGCGCGTATTTATCAGAGAAAATGATGTGTAAAGCAAAATATGACGCGTTAGACATGAACATTCTTGTTTTCCTTAGACATGTGCTTCTTTAGAGAGAAATTAGAGTGAGGTAATAGCATATTATACAGTGTGTCAAAAGAAAATTATTACGCTTGCATTAGAGAAACAACTTTCAATAGTACACTTGGGATGTTAGTGTTTTCTAAGTGCTCAATGCTAGTAGGGTGAGTAGTTTTTGTATCAAAACTGTCATGGAAATCACTTTGAGTTTGAATTAATGCATCTGGCAAATTATAGCCAACATCATTAAATTGGTCTGCCGTTATATCGATTATGTAGCCTTGGCATAATAACCATGCATGGGACTGATACAAGTTATTAATAAGACATTCTCCACATACATACTCACTTTCTATTCGATGAAATTTTAATAGGTACAAACCAATCAAATCCGTAGCATCTCCGCAGCAACCTTTAGGAAAGCCTGATGAATGATAAAAGGTAGTTGTATTGTCAAAGTCAGATTTATCAAAATTTTCTAGAATTTTTCGGATTTGGTATATTTTTTTCTCTATCTCTTTATCCACAAGAATCTCCTATTTTTATTTTTCGCTATAATAGACCTGTTGTATAGGTCATTGCTGACCATAGTAAATCTGTCAGTGAACTGGTACTTTTGCAAGAGATTTAATACTAAAAATTTAATTGTAAAAATAATATATACCCATTAGTTCCTTCATATTTTTTTGATGCTTAACGTCATTTTTAGCAAACAAACTAATTGCTAATACCTAGCTGACGACAGTGATCATTAGTTAGATGAACGCGTACAAACTCCCCAACAGCTAACTCACCCAACTCAAACCCTGCCACTGACCAACGTATCAAACGCAGACAAGGCAGACCGACGTGCGCTGTCATACGTCTAACTTGGCGATTTTTACCTTCGTATATTGTTAGCATTAGCCATGAGTCCGGTACGCTTTTACGTTCACGTATGGGTGGATGGCGCTGCCAGAGTGCCATCGGTAGCTCGTCTTCACTAACGTGTTTGACCTCAGCAGGTAGCGTTTTACCATCTTTTAAAACCACACCACGTTTGAGCTTATTGAGTTGCTCAGCAGTAGGGATTCCTTCTACTTGTACTAAGTAAGTTTTACCTTGTTTGCGCCCTGCATTGGCTTTTGGCGGATGAGTAATTGCTTTGTTAACTCGGCCATCATCCGTCAAAATCAGCAAGCCCTCCGAAGTGGCATCTAACCTACCAGCAACTCGCAAAGCCTTATCGGTAAAGTATTGCGATAGGGTGGTGTGGTCGTTGTTACTGTCATCTCTAAACTGGCTTTGCACGCCGTAAGGCTTGTTGAATAAAATGAGACTAGAAGTAGACATAAAACGGTGTTTCCTAGTTTTAGATGATTAATGAGTCATTGTAGCGTATGTTTTGTGATGTCGAGCTAGTATTAAGCGACAAGACTAAAGGCGATATATTTAAGGCGCTGTACGCTATACAGGCTGCTACAAAAGTAGGACAGCGCTTGTATAGATTTGCTGTTATTCTAAATCCATATTGTAATAGTGGTATTTATATTTTTAATAGAGAAATATCTACTATCTGCAAGCGACAATCATTGTTCGGGTCTCTATTTTAATTTTTTAGCTTAAAGCTATCTTTAATATCGTTCAAATCAATGTCGCAAGTGTCGTACTCACCAAAGCTTTGCTTAGCCGATAAGTGCCCAGAGCGTTACAACTATAATAAAACGGCTAGCACAACAAAGTATCTAGTTCGCTTGCGACGTCCAACATACAATCAAGGAGTATCATCTATGTCATATGATAAGGTTATCGTGCCAAGAGACGGCGAAAAAGTGACCGTAAACGCAGATCTCACATTAAATGTTCCCAATCATCCGATTATTCCGTTTGTGGAAGGTGATGGAATCGGTATAGATATCACGCCTGTCATGATAAAAGTAGTCAATGCTGCGGTTGATAAAGCGTATCACGGCAAGAAGTCTATCATTTGGATGGAGACTTATCTTGGTGAAAAAGCAGCGAAAGTATATGACGGCGACTATTTGCCAAGCGAGACGCTAGAGATTCTAAAAGACTACGTCATTAGTATCAAGGGTCCATTGACCACACCAGTGGGTGGTGGCTTTAGTTCATTAAACGTCGCGGTACGCCAAAACCTTGACCTGTATGTGTGCCAGCGCCCAGTACGTTGGTTTGAAGGCGTGCCAAGTCCAGTACAGCATCCAGAGCTGACCAATATGGTTATCTTCCGTGAAAATACAGAGGATATCTACACGGGTATCGAGTGGAAAGCGGGCAGTGATAATGCTAAAAAAGTTATCAATTTCTTGAGAGATGAGATGGGGGTAACCAGTATTCGCTTCCCTGAAGACTGCAGTATCGGTATTAAACCTGTCTCAAAAGAAGGCTCACAGCGCTTAGTACGCAAAGCGATTCAGCATGCCATCGATAATGATCTGCCAAATGTGACCCTAGTGCACAAAGGTAATATCATGAAGTTTACAGAAGGCGCATTTAAGGATTGGGGCTATGAGCTAGCAGCAGAGCGTTTTGGTGCAGAGCTGTTAGATGGCGGTCCATGGATGACCATGAAAAATCCAAAAACAGGTAATGATATTATTATTAAAGACGTCATCGCTGATGCGTTTTTGCAGCAGATTTTGATGCGTCCTGCAGACTATTCTGTAGTAGCAACGCTCAATCTAAACGGTGACTATATCTCTGATGCCTTGGCGGCTGAAGTAGGCGGTATTGGTATTGCCCCTGGTGCAAACAAAGGCGGCGCGATTGCTGTTTACGAAGCGACGCACGGTACTGCACCCAAGTACGCTGGTCAGAATAAAGTAAACCCAGGCTCACTGATATTGTCTGCTGAGATGATGCTTCGGGATATGGGCTGGACGGAAGCCGCTGATCTGATTATCAGTGGTATCCAAGGGGCGATTGCCAATAAGACAGTCACGTATGATTTTGAGCGTCTGATGCCCGATGCGACCTTACTGAGCACTTCGGAGTTTGGTGAAGCTATTGTTAAGCATATGGAAACCTAAAACTACTTAAGCTCTAAGTATTCTATTTTGTTATTATGTATCAAAAGCCGCCTGATTATATAGGTGGCTTTTTTTACTTTACTCTTTATAGAGCTTTTAGACAGCACATAAAAAAACACCCCAACGTTCTAAAACGGTTGAGGTGTTTTTTACTGAGACTTAAACTCACCTAGTCGCTGCTTGGTATAAAAACTGACAGCGATTAGGCTTAATGGTCTAAGAGCAATCGCTTAAAATTATAGCGATGCCAATGTCTCGTTAAACAAAGCGCTTGGACGCATTGCTTTCTTAGCCAATTCTTCATCAGCATAGTAGTAGCCTTTGATGTCTACTGGCTTGCCTTGAGCTTGGTTAAGTTCTTTAACGATGGCTTCTTCGTTCTCTTTTAGCTTTTGCGCAAATGGTGTAAATTGCGCTTTTAGCTCGCTATCCTTATCTTGCGCTGCAAGCTCTTCTGCCCAGTACATCGCTAGATAGAAATGGCTGCCACGGTTGTCGAGCTCGCCAGTTTTGCGTGATGGCGACTTGTCGTTTAGTAGCAGTTTTTCTGTTGCTGTATCTAGCGTGTCTGCCAAGATTTGAGCTTTAGCATTGTTATCGTTGTTTGCTAAATGCTCCAAAGATACCGTCAATGCCAAGAACTCACCGAGTGAATCCCAACGTAGATGGTTTTCTTCTGTCAGCTGCTCAACGTGCTTCGGTGCAGAACCACCAGCACCAGTTTCAAACAAACCGCCGCCTTTCATCAGTGGTACAACTGACAGCATCTTGGCACTGGTACCTAGCTCTAAGATAGGGAACAAGTCAGTTAGGTAGTCGCGTAGGATGTTACCGGTCGCAGAGATAGTATCTAGACCACGAGCAACGCGCTCTAGGGTATAACGCATCGCACGAACCTGAGACATAATCTCGATATGTAAGCCAGTAGTATCATGATCTTTTAGATACGTTCTAACTTTTTTGATTAGCTCGTTCTCATGTGGACGGTATGGGTCTAACCAGAAGATAACAGGCGTGTTTGACTCACGAGCACGGCGTACGGCAAGTTTTACCCAGTCTTGGATAGGATCATCTTTGGTCTGACACATGCGCCAGATATCACCTTTCTCAACGCGTTTTTCGAGTAACACTTCATCAGTATCAACATCAACGATACGCGCAATACCAGCATCGCTAGACTCGAAGGTCTTGTCGTGAGAGCCGTATTCTTCGGCTTTTTGAGCCATCAAGCCAACGTTAGGAACGGTGCCCATTGTTTTTGGATCAAAGTTACCATGCCATTTGCAGAAGTTGATCATTTCTTGGTAAATACGTGCAAAAGTAGACTCTGGCATGACCGCTTTACAATCATACATTTTGCCATCAGCACCCCACATTTTACCACCTGAACGAATCATCGCTGGCATAGAAGCATCAACAATTACATCACTTGGAGAATGGAAGTTGGTGATACCTTTTGAAGAGTCAACCATAGCCAGACGTGGGCGATGCTCTTGACAGGCATGTAAATCACGCTCAATCTCTTCACGTTTTGAAGCTGGTAGGGTTGAGATCTTGTCGTATAGATCTGCCATACCGTTGTTGACGTTGATACCTAGCTCATCAAAGAAATCGCCATGTTTTTCAAAGGCTTCTTTATAGTAGATTCTAACTGCATGACCAAAGACGATAGGATGTGAGACCTTCATCATCGTTGCTTTTACGTGTAGTGAGAACAAGATACCAGCTTCGCGGCAATCTTCCATCTCACGCTCATAAAACGCTAGCAATTCTTTTTTGCTCATAACCATCAGATCGATGACTTCTTTATCAAGCAGAGCAAGTTTAGGCTTCAATACTTTTGTGGTGCCATCATCAAGTAACAATTCCATACGTACTGTACGAGCTTTGTCTAATGTCATAGATTGCTCGCCATCGTAGAAGTCGCCGCCATGCATGTGTGATACATGCGTGCTTGACCACTGCTTCCACTCACCCATAGAGTGTGGGTGCTTACGTGCATAGTTTTTAACAGCTTTAGGCGCGCGGCGATCTGAGTTGCCTTCACGAAGTACAGGATTCACTGAACTGCCTAAGCTTTTGCCATAGCGCTTGCGTAGCTCTTTTTCTTCGTCAGTTTGTGGATCTTCTGGAAAGTTAGGGATGGCATAGCCTTTACCCTGTAGCTCTTTGATAGCGGCTTTCAACTGCTGTACAGAAGCACTGATATTTGGCAGTTTGATGATGTTGGTGTTTGGATCTTGAGTCAGACGACCTAGCTCAGCTAAGTTGTCAGGAACACGTTGCTCTTCGGTCAAGTATTCAGGAAATTCGGCTAATATACGCGCTGCAACAGAGATGTCGCTGGTTTCAACTTCAACGCCTGCTGTTTTTGTGAATGCTTCGACGATAGGTAAGAACGACAGAGTCGCCAGCGCTGGGGCTTCGTCAGTTTTCGTATAAATAATTTTTGACATTTTAGTTAGGTCTTCCTTTAGGCTGTAGTTAATAATAAAGCTCAAATATATTGCTGAATATGCGTCAATGATACTATGCAATAATCCATGATATGGTTAGAACAAGTACTTCATGTGTAGCTTCTTAGAAATTTTTAAGACAGGTAAGACATTTTCTTTTAATAATATTCATGAAAAAAGCATTTAAAGGCAACACGTCACAGTCGGTGCAAAATTGCCTAAAAATATGTCACTGACGCTACATTATAATCAATCCACTATAAATCCGATAGGATGTCAATCATATACCATGAACTAAGTATACTGTTTTAGCTCGTATCCTATGGTTTCGAATTATACTAAGCTAATAACAACCTTATTCTACCAGTCATCGGCTTCGATATCATCTTTTCCATAAAACTACTGCTTTTTCATGGCGTTTTATATTGACCTCACTGCCCGTGAGCGCAGTCGTATAAACCACCCGCATTATTGTTGGTGGTTTTTTATTGTGCGCGCATAAGTTTTTGCAAATTGTGACAGCAATGTCGTAAAAATTTGCTAGTCTAGGTCATCAATAGATGGGTTATCGATAAATATATAGCGACTATAATAGTGACGGTGAATATGAGTTTAGAGTATGCGCTGATTAATGATACTAGCTGGCAGAGCCAAACAGAATGGCAGACGCCAGATACCCCTTTTATGTCATTCGCTTTTTGGCAAGCGCTGACTGACACTGGAGCCATTGGTGAACAGGCAGGGTGGCTACCGATATTTATTCTGGTACATCGTGTGGTCGATTATGCTGAAAATGAAGATAGCATTGATAACATGATAGACAGTGCAGCAAATGCGGTAGAAAGAGCATTGCAACCTGTGGCCGTCATGCCAGTATTTGTGAAGGGTCATCATCGCGGTGAGTTCGTATTTGATCACGCATGGGCCGAAGCCTATGCACGCTATGGTATTGATTACTATCCTCGATTGGTCACTAGCTCGCCATATACTCCGATTACTGGTCAGAGACTTTGGTTGGCAAAAGGTGAGACGCTAAATGATGAGATACTAAAAACAGCCATCGCAGGTATTGATGATATTGCGCAGCAAGTGAGCGCTTCAAGCTGGCATGGACTGTTTGTCACACCTGAGCTTACCTCTATTGCCACCACATCCATGCCAACTGAAATTGATGTAGAGCGTGCGATAGCCGCCCAAGAGAGCGGCGTAGAGTCAGCTGCAATTGAGCTACCGATATTTGAGCGTCAAGGTTGCCAGTTCTTATGGCAAAATAAAGACTTACTTAATGAGAGTAAGCCATTTGCAGATTTTGATACTTTTTTGATGACCTTAAAAGCCAAAAAGCGCAAAACTATTCGGGCTGAGCGCCGCAAAGTTGCTGAGCAAGGCATTAGCTGCCAGCGAAAATGCGGTGAAGCTATTAGCAATGCTGACTGGAAGGCTTTTTATCACTGTTATGTGATGACCTATGCCGTACGCGGACAGCAACCTTATTTGACGATAGATTTTTTTATGGCGTTGGCAGCGAGTATGCCTGAGCATATAATGCTTGCACAAGCACTCGATGCCAATGGTGAAATCATCGCGAGTAGTTTGTTCTTGTATGACAGACCTGATAGCGACAATATTGATGGTGACAAGGCTGATAGTGATGTTAGTAACAACGCCACCTTGTATGGTCGTTACTGGGGTGCACTAGGTGAGTACGACAGCCTGCATTTTGAGCTGTGCTATTACCAAGGTATCGAGTTTGCTATTGAGCAAGGATTGATATCTTTTGATCCTGGTACGCAAGGCGAGCATAAGCTGGTACGTGGTTTTATTCCAACGACGACGCATTCTATCCACCGTATCTATGATCCGCGTTTTGTACCGGCGATTGGTGATTTTTGTACCAGAGATCGGATGCACATGGCGCAGTATCGTCAGCAGGCATTTGAAGCTCTGCCTTTTAATGCAGATAATATGCCTGAGTTTAGTGGTAGTAATTCACAGTAGTAATAAGCTTTGACTAACTCTGCTTTTATTTGCAAGCACCTTTTAACTGTTAAACACTCTATAAAAAATACTAGCTATCAACTATGACCAGCAATTCTTTTAGTTCTACCAGTGACCTACCTCCTATTGAACTCATGCCTTGGCTCAATGCTGAAGGCTCTCTCACTGCGATATTAGAAGAGAAGGCAGGGCAGCCGCTGCGTGTGAAACGCAGCTTTGAAGGCTATCGTTCGCTGACTTTAGGTCAAAAAAAGCAGCTGGGTGTACGCGGCATGATGCTAAATCGCACAATGCTGGCATGGGTACGGGAAGTACAGTTATATGGCAATGATGAAGCGCCATGGGTGCAAGCACAGAGTATCTTTCCTTTAAACAGTTTAAAAGGTCAGTCGCGTCGTCTTCAGCATCTGAAGAACACACCTATCGGTTACGTATTATTTAAACGTCGACGTACACTGCCAAATGAGCGTTTTATTGGTCATACCAGTGATGGCTGGCAACGACAAACGCGTTATAATTGGTATGGTCGCACGCTCATGATTAGCGAAACGTTCATGCCTGCACTTTTATATAGCGACCTATAAAAATATTTTAGGACTAAATCAGCATAAAATTGCAGACAAGAGAAAAACAAAGTGGGTAAATCCTTTATTTTATTGGCTATTTATCTGTGTTATATAGTCATTTAATTTTCTCATCCTAAGGTGGTGTTTTTTTGCGCTCACAGCACAAATTTTCATGTTACACTTAATCTTTCGCGATGATATCGATGCAAATGTACATCGATTTTATTGACGAATCAGTCAAGTTAATAACAGGACAGTCGCCTGTATTTATTCTTACTTTAATCTTTGCTAATAGACTCCATTCACAATAATGGTCATACCATAAAGCAACGCGCAAAAAAAAAGCAATGTGTAAAAAACAGAGTGCAGGAGTATCAAACATGCTTCGTGCGATGTTGACGCAGTAGTTGTTTCATTGTGGGCAGGCTATAAGCTTCTTTTCAATGACGTTTTTTTAATGACAGTCACTACTTAGGACATCACTATGTTTAAAGATATTTCTATCAAAGATTTTGATCCAGTACTTGCTGAAGCGATGGCCGCAGAAAGCGTTCGTCAAGAAAACCACATCGAGCTTATCGCCTCTGAAAACTACTGCTCACAAGCAGTGATGGAAGCACAAGGTACTGACCTTACCAATAAATACGCAGAAGGCTATCCTGGCAAGCGTTACTATGGTGGTTGTGAGCATGTAGATGTGGTTGAGCAGTTGGCTATTGACCGTGCTAAAGAGTTGTTCGGTGCAGAGTATGTGAATGTTCAGCCGCATTCTGGTAGCCAAGCAAACTCAGCTGTGTTTTTAGCATTGCTAGAAGCAAATGACACCGTACTAGGCATGAGCCTAGACGCTGGTGGTCACTTGACGCATGGCGCACACATCAACTTCTCAGGTTTGAACTACAATGCCGTACAGTACGGACTGGTAGATGGCACTGGCCTTATTGATTATGACCAAGTAGAAGCTCTAGCGCGTGAGCATAAGCCAAAAATGATTATTGCTGGTTTTTCGGCATACTCACAAGTGGTTGATTGGCAGCGTTTCCGCGACATCGCTGATGAAGTAGGGGCGTATCTATTGGTTGATATGGCTCACGTTGCAGGCCTAGTTGCCGGCGGTGTATATCCAAACCCAGTACCTTTCGCTGATGTGGTTACAACGACGACGCACAAAACCCTACGTGGCCCACGTTCAGGTATGATTTTGTCACGTGACGAAGTACTGGCTAAAAAGCTAAACTCAGCCGTATTCCCAGGCAACCAAGGTGGCCCGTTGATGCATGTCATCGCAGCAAAAGCGGTTTGCTTCAAAGAAGCGTTAGAAGATAACTTCAAAACGTATCAACAGCAAGTAGTGAAAAACGCGCAAGCAATGGCAAAAGTGGTTCAAGAGCGCGGCTATGAAGTCATCTCTGGCGGTACTGAAAACCATCTCATGCTGATCAGCCTCGTTAAGCAAGAAATGACGGGTAAAGAAGCGGATAAATGGCTTGGTGAAGCACATATCACTGTCAACAAAAACGCGGTACCAAATGATCCAAAATCACCATTCGTGACTTCTGGTATCCGTATCGGTACGCCAGCGATTACTACTCGTGGCTTCAATGAAGCACAAGCGGGTGAGTTGGCAGGTTGGATCTGTGACGTGTTAGACAGCCGCGGTGATGAAGCAGTCTCTACTGAAGTACGCGCTAAAGTAGAAGCGATTTGTGCAGAATTGCCAGTTTACGAAAAAAACCAGTAAGTTTAATTTAGTACTGATTTAGACGGCGCTGATTAAGCGTTGTTTAACAAAAAACCGCTAAGCTTTTGCTTAGCGGTTTTTTTGTTATTGCACACTATAATTATTAGAGCGTTTAACGCAAACCTGTGTGATATTGCTATTTAGCTATTTTTATTATATTTAATTCTGTTATTTACCCTAAAGATTACTACCAACATTTTTCGATAAATGTGGTGAGCTTGACTGAGTTCCGCTAATAGTTTTAAAGAGCTAAGTTGATGTTTAATTGAGAAAAGTATGAAAATTTCTTTGTTTATACAAAAATAATAGTATATAGTCTGGAATGAACGCTTAGTAATAATACCGACACAAATTATAATAAATAATTACAATTTGTGTCGGTATCGCTGTAAATGATTGTATAAATATTATTTTCGCTAAAGGAATTTATATGAAAAAACAATATTTAGTCGCAACGATTCTATTGCTCAGTACTACTTTTGCGCAAGCAGCAGAACAATCAGGTTTAGCCGCATTTGGTGCTGGCCTCGATGCCTTTATGGCCAATATATTTGGCTGGTTTGTAGATCTTATTTTCTTTTCAGTACCTCTTGGGGACGTTAGCTTCCCGCTCATTGTGGGTTGGTTATTAGTTGCCGCACTCATATTCACCTTTTATTTTGGATTTATTCAATTTCGCCAAATAGGCTTGTCTCTAGATATTGTCAGAGGCAAATATTCCGATCCCAATCCCGCTAACAAAGAAGAGGGCGAGGTCAGCCATTTTCAAGCCTTAGCGACTGCCTTATCAGGTACCGTTGGTCTTGGTAATATCGCAGGTGTGGGTGCAGCGCTTGCTATTGGTGGACCTGGCGCTACCTTTTGGATGATTATGGTTGGTCTATTCGGTATGGCGACCAAGTTTGTAGAGTGTACGCTAGGTGTTAAATATCGTACTGTACTACCATCTGGCGTCGTATCAGGTGGCCCTATGTACTACCTAAGCCGCGGTATGGCTGAACGTGGTATGGGCGGATTAGGTAAGTTTCTGGCTGTTGGTTTTGCACTTATGTGTATATTGGCGACCTTTGGTGCCGGTAACATGTTTCAGGGTAACCAAGCCTTTGCCGTCATGAGCTCTACTTTTAGCATTCCAACGGATTACAGTGTATTCTTTGGTATTGGCTTAGCGTTTTTAGTCGGTATGGTTATCATTGGTGGTATGCCGCGCATCGCAACCGTGACTGAAAAAGTCGTACCCTTCATGGCCTTGTTATACATTACTATGGCGATAATCGTACTGGTTGCTAACTTTAATCATATTGGCGCTGCATTTGGCGAGATTTTTACAGGTGCCTTCACTGGTGCTGGTGTGGCTGGTGGTTTTATTGGCGCGTTGATTCAAGGTTTGAAACGTGCAACTTTCTCTAACGAAGCGGGTGTTGGTTCAGCTGCTATTGCTCATTCAGCAGTAAAAACCAAAGAGCCTGCTACTGAAGGTTTAGTGGCGCTGTTAGAGCCTTTCATTGATACGGTGGTTATCTGTACGATGACGGCGCTTGTTATCACTATCTCTGGAGTGAACACTGCCGCAAACTTGCAAACCCAAGCGATCACTGGTGTGGATCTAACCCGTGCAGCCTTTATGGAAACGGCGCCTATCTTCCAGTATTTCCTAGCGGTTGCGGTATTATTGTTTGCTTTCTCAACGATGATTTCATGGTCATACTATGGTCTAAAAGCCTGGACTTACCTCTTTGGTGAAGGTAAAGGCGGTGAGATGATATACAAACTTATCTTCTTGGTGTTCGTTGTTATCGGTACCATCGTACAGTTTAGCTTCGTTATCGACTTTTCAGATGCAGCTCTGTTCGCTATGGCGATCTTTAACATCATCGGTCTATACTTCTTGATGCCCATCGTGAAAAGAGAGGTCAATTCTTTCATCGCTCGTGTGAAAAGCGGTGAAGTTAAAAAGTATAAATAATGGGTGTGATTGACCACTTTTTTATCATTTGATAATTAAAAAAGCCCGCTAAGATTATTCTTGGCGGGCTTTTCGATGTCTGGTATGTGTTACTTGCTCGATAGCCGTTCAATTTTAGGTAGAAGTAATCTGTGCAGAGTTGCCAGTTTACGAAAAAAACCAATAAGCTTAACTCTGTAATGACTTAGACAGCACTTATTGAGCGTCAGTTAAAAGAAAAGCCTCTCAGTGTTTGCTAGGCGGTTTTTTTGTGGGTGCTTATTAATCTAAGTATCAGTAAGCTTGTCGCTGACTGCTAGTTTGGCGATGGTTTAGATTGGTTGTACCAATTTGTTTTGCTTGTAAGTCATCAAACTGACAATAGGAGAATATCAACCACCAAGCTGGCTTAATGCCAATGCCAAAATCAGTCCTACAGTAGCACTGATACCTGCCCAATGGTTGCCGCGTTTAAAGGCGGTTGGAAATACTTCGGTCGCAAGTGATGCAATGACAGCGCCAGCTGCGAAACAGTCAATAGCACTGATAATGCCTTTATCAACATCTTTAAGCAGCATTTTGCCCAATATGGCAGCAAGTGATAACAAGACCGAAGCCCCGATCCAAAGCATCAGTATTTTTTTATGACTATTGCCGTTTTTACGCATCTCTTTAGCACCGCCCGCTGCCTCTGGAAGGTTCGATAACAAAATAGAACCAGCCAATGCAGCGACTTGCATCACATTGCCGCTTAGTAATGATACACCCAGTGCCAAATTTTCCGGTACTCCATCAAGTGTAATCGCTGCCAGCAGTCCGCCGCCACCTTTTGAGTTCAATTTTTCATCGATAAGGTAATCAACACTGGCGAAGACCAATGCGCCCAGCAATGTGAAAGCAGCTGTTATCCAGATGCCGCTTTCTGCCACAGCAGGCTGTACTAACTCAATCACCACAGATATCATTAGCGCACCGCCTGCGATGGCGAGCAAATTGCCTTCCATCCAGCTAGGTAAATGACCGTATAAGCCCCACAGAGCACCTACAATAAGTGCACCCGATACCACGATAATAACTGCAAGTATCAACATAATATATTTCCAACTTTTTTGACCACGTCTATTGATAACGGTTAATAGGACTTAAGTCATTACAAATTGCGTAACAAGTCAGTATGGTTCGGCTACTGACCATTCTTAGTAAAATTGTATGCAAAATAAAACCCCAACCATATAAGTTGGGGTTCTCATACTATTACTGAAACAATCTCTGATATTACATGAACGGCAGCTTTGTAAATATCTGTAGTATCGTCGCATTAACGATATCGACAAAGAATGCACCAACCATGGGTACGATTAGAAATGCTTTAGGTGAGGGCAGATAGCGATCCGTAACTGCCTGCATATTGGCAATTGCCGTCGGCGTCGCACCCATACCAAAACCACAATGACCTGCGGATAGTACGGCAGCATCGTAATTTTTGCCCATGACTTTAAAGGTGATGAAGTAAACGTATAAAATCATAATAAACGTTTGTACCAATAATATAACCAATACAGGGCCAGCCAAGTCTGTCAATTCCCATAACTTCAATGACAATAAGGCCATGGCTAAGAATAAGCTCAATGACGCATTACCAATTACATCAATGGCACGGTCAAACATATCAAAATTAAAGATCATGGTTAATGAGTTACGCAGAATCACACCGCCTGCCAATGCCCATACAAAGGTAGGTAGCTCAAATGATGTTCCTTCGGCAACCAACGTCATCAAGTCAGCAAATGCCAGTGCACCCGCAAACAACGCTAAGGTCTCGATAGTTGATGATGCAGTAATCAGGCGAATATTATCTGGTTTTTCGAACATCTCTTGCGTATCGCTGGCTTCTTTTTCGCTATGCTTCGTGCTATATAATGACTGTGCACCGGCTACCTTTTCGACATCACTTGGGTTAGCGTTGGCGGGCGTAGGTTCTAGACCAAGTCTGTTGATTAGCCTACGTGCTACAGGACCACCCACGATACCACCTGCGACCAAACCATAAGTCGCAACGGCGATGCCTAGAGTCGTGGCACCGACCACGCCATACTCTTGTTCTAGTACCGTACCCCACGCGCCAGCCGTACCATGCCCCCCTGTCAAAGCAATAGAACCTGTGACGAGACCGAGCAGCGGATCAAGCCCTAACACACTCGCCATGGTCACGCCAACCACGTCTTGCAATATAATAAAGACCGATACCACAATAGTGAAAATCAATAATGGCGTACCACCTGCTTTTAATCGCCCAAAATCAGCACTCAGACCGATGGAGGCAAAGAACATCAGCATAGTCGCTGTTTGTAATCCTTGATGAAAGTTAAAACTGTAACCCCCGATAAAGTTAAGAGCATACACAATGACTGCGGCAATCAAGCCACCAGCAACGGGTTCGGGGATATTAAAATCTTCTAAAAACTTGACTTTTCTGACTAAAAATCGCCCAAGCAGCAGTACTAAGGTGGCCAATATCAGGGTGTAATAACCGTTTAAGGTAATCTCCATAGGTTAATCCTTTCTATAAAATAAATTAACCTGAATTCGGGATAAATATGGCTTTATCTCGAATTCAGGTTTCTATGATGACGAATAGTTATCGGTGACTATCGGCGGCTACGCTTGCTAAAAGAGGATTTTAAATACTAGACTTCGTCCCCAGACGGTACAATGATCCACAATTGTGGTTTGCCAAACTCTCTATAGGCATCTTCTATGATACTCTTAAAGACATTGAAATCCTCAGTATTTATCCTTTTTACCATTGTTAAATCGAGCCTCAGATGCACCGCTTCACTATCTGTTAGACAATCCCATGCACTGTCCCAGTTGTGCGAAAAATAACTAGGAAAGTCACAGGCCTTGGCTAAACTCGTCAATAGCTCAGTTTTTTCGAGCGTGTCACCTACGGCTATAGTAACAGCCTGTATAGGAATCGTAGTACTCAGTGCTGTACCGTTTTGGTTAATGTGGCCTTCATTAACATGGCTTTGCTTAATGTAATGAATGGCTTGGTTTATACTTTCTCGATTCATATCAGCTTTGTCCGTATTCGCTTGTGTTATATCAGCTTGTGTCATACTAGGGCACCTGTAGTCTTTGAAAACTATCATAGTGGTCGACAGTCAAGTAATAGACAGTAGGCGGGTTACCACCTGTGACGATACGCCGTGCGCCGCGATGAGAGACACCAGGGGTGGGCACGGTATATTCGCGGTAGTAGCCTTGTGACTGGGCGGGTAGTCTGCCTTCACGGTTATAAAACGTCGTGCCATCTTTATTTGGATAAAGAAACGGTCCGCCTTGCTGAATAAGCGCAATCGTATTATCGACCTGTGCATCACCCGTTATACCAGTACTGGCGACTTGGCTCGTATTATCAGTGACGTCCTGCGCTACCGTTGTCGACTCGGCATTATCAGCAAACAATGTCGAATTTAAATCGCCCAAGAAATAGAAAGCGACAGCGATTATAGCGATGAGACTAAATAGCGTAGAACCTAAACTTCTTTTATTTGGTCTGCTATTGTGACTGCTACGATTTGAGTTATGAGTGCTGTGATGGCTATTTCTATTGGCATTAGTAGGTGTAGAGCTTGGAACATCTGATGCAGTATCTTGGTCAAGGCTCAACGAAGATGAGGTCACTTCAGTGGCTCTCAATTGATTTTTGTCGTTACGGGCACTGTTAAAGTAGACACTTTGACCAACCGTTATAGGCTTCGCCAGTCTTGCTTTGCTAATATGAAAGAACACATCTTCATTTTGATTGTCTACATCGATAAAGCCATAGCCTTTATCTTCGTTCCAGTGCTTAATCTTGCCACTTTGCATGGTCGTACCGCTCCCTATAATTTAAATGCCTTAACTAAAATACTGATGATGCAAACGAAGAAACGCCAGCATAATTGCTGACGTTTCTGATTACTCGTTTCGATAGTCGATGCTAGTATGATTAAGCACGGGTTTCGCCATGACCATAAACGATCCATTTTTGCGAAGTCAGACCTTCGAGACCGACAGGACCACGCGCATGGATTTTGTCTGTTGAGATACCAATTTCAGCACCGAGACCGTATTCAAAACCATCAGCAAAACGGCTAGAAGCATTAATCATTACGCTGGCCGAGTCCACTTCACGGATGAAGCGCTGCGACTTGGTATAGTTATCAGTGATGATGACATCGGTATGATGACTGCCGTGCGTATTGATATGCTCAATCGCTTCGTCAATCCCTGAGACCACTTTTACCGCTAGGATAGGAGCTAAATATTCAGTATCCCAATCCTCAGCGGTAGCCGCTGATAGATGACCTTCAAGCTTAGAATTTTCATTTAGAATAGCTTGTGACTTGTCATCAAGGCGTAGTTGCATCGCGTCATCAGCAGCGACGATAGCTTCTGCAATTTTAGGCAATAACTCATTAGCGATTGCTTCATCGACCAGTAACGTCTCCATCGTGTTACAAGTACCGTAGCGGTGTGTTTTGGCATTGACACTGACCTTGATCGCAATCTCAGCATCTGCATCACTATCGATAAACGTATGGCAGTTACCGTCTAAATGCTTAATTACGGGTACTTTGGCGTCATTGCTAATACGCGCAATCAGACCTTTACCGCCACGTGGCACGATGACATCGACATATTCAGTCATGGTAATCAGCTCACCGACGGCTGCACGATCGGTTGTCTGTAGCACTTGTACGCTATGTTCTGATAGATCAGTATGGCTAAGACCTTTGATGATACATTTGGCAATAGCTTGGTTAGACTCAAATGCCTCAGAACCGCCGCGCAAAATAATGGCGTTACCTGATTTAAGCGCCAATGAGGCAGCTTCTAAAGTTACGTTAGGACGCGACTCATAAATCATACCGACTACGCCAAGTGGTACTCGCATTTTGCCTAAATGTATACCCGATGGCTGATAAGTCATGTCAGTAACTTCGCCGATTGGGTCAGGAAGGCCAGCGACGTCTTTGAGACCTTGTAGCATACCGTTAAATCGTGCTTCGTTTAATTCCAAGCGATCGAGGAGGGCGCTATCAAGATTGTTTTTTTGGCCGTTGTCCATATCGATTTTGTTGGCAGCCAAGATGTCTTGTTTGGCATTGACCAGCTCATCATGAATGGCCAATAATGCTGAATTTTTATCGCCAGTGTTGGCAGCAGCGAGTGCACGAGAAGCAGCTCGTGCTTGCTTGCCGACAGACTGCATATAGGTTGTAATATCTGTAGTATTCGATTGACTCATAAATTATTTCCCTTATTTGATACAGGTTTTTTATAACTAAAAGCGCCCAATTTTATATAGGTAAAAGTACCTAAAAAGGCGAAAAATGTCGCAAAAAAGAAGTTTTGAATGCCTATTTAGATAGCGATAGGTCATTATGCTATTTAACATAGAGCAGATTGGGACGATAGTAAAGATGATTTTGTGAACAGAATCCGCTTTACAGCGCTCTTGTAAGGGCTTATTCAAAGTAATATTGTTCATACTAAGTGGTATTTATTTAAAATAAGCGCGTTATCAGTACTACACTATATCTTTACGTGTTTTTAACAGAATTGCGCTGTAAATACTAAGGTAGCCGCGAGATATCCTCAGTATAGTAAGCATTAAAACAGCAAGGCTATCAGTAGATAGTACTTAATCTTATTATAATGAGTGATGGAGAATGAACATGGCTACAAAAAATACAACTTATAAAAACTGGTTAACGGTTGGCTTGGTAGCAGGTGCTCTAGCATTGGGCGCTTGTAGCAAAAAAGACGACACACCAATGGAGACTGAAGCTGACGCTACTGTAGACGCTCAAACCTCTGTAGAAGATAGTGCGACAGCGAGTAACTCGGATGATGTGGCTGTTGCTAGTGCTGATGATGAAGGTATGGACGTTACCAATAACGATGATGTGGCAGTAGCGACAGCAGAAGATGCGGACATGATGGACGGTACTGAAGACTCAGAGCATGTATCGACGTACTAATCGCATATTATAGAATGTACTAGCGACATATTGAATGTACTAAGCACACAATATAACAACTACATGCTATAAATAGGCAGTTATCAGATAACACAACGTCTCGTATTCTAAAGTGATAAAATAAGGCCCAGAGCAATAAGTGCAGTCTGGGCTTTTTTGTATTCACGGTTTGTTAGAAGCTGATCAACCCGTTGGTTAAATACAATATTTGCCTTTTTACTGCGTAATAAGAGACAATATGGCATTTTTCTCTTTGCCTCATCAGGCATATTACGATAATGCATCTAGATGCTTGTACTATATATAGGTATAGCTCTTATTTTATTCGTGTTTTCACTCATATTTATTGGAAGTCTGCTGAACCATGCTTGATACTGCAAAAAACCCGACTCGGCCTATCGCCCTAGACTTACAAGACATCCATAAAAGCTACGGCTCATTAGAGGTATTAAAAGGGGTATCCCTGACCGCCTATGATGGCGATGTTATCTCTATTTTGGGCTCATCTGGCTCAGGTAAGTCGACGTTGCTGCGTTGTATTAATCTTCTAGAAAACCCCAATCATGGTCGTATCTTGATCGGTAATGAAGAGCTGATGCTAAAACCTGCCAAATCAGGTGAGCTACAAGCGGCAGATGTGAAGCAGCTAGAAAGCTTGCGCGCTCGCGTGGGGTTTGTCTTTCAGAACTTTAATCTGTGGCCACATAAGACCATTCTACAAAATATCATCGAAGGGCCAACGCAGGTCTTAAAGATTAAAAAAGACCAAGCGATTAGCGATGCAGAAAAACTGCTTGATAAAGTCGGCCTGCTCGACAAAAAAGACGCTTATCCTGCCAACTTATCTGGTGGCCAACGTCAGCGTGTTGCTATTGCCCGTGCGCTTGCTATGCAGCCACAAGTTCTACTATTTGATGAACCAACCTCTGCACTAGATCCTGAACTGGTCAACGAAGTGCTTGCGGTAATGCGAGAGCTAGCAGAAGAGGGACGTACGATGCTTATCGTTACTCACGAAATGCGCTTTGCCCGTGAAGTATCAAGCAAAGTCGTTTTCTTGCATCAAGGTGTGGTTGAAGAAATTGGTACACCCGAGCAAGTCTTTGACAACCCTACCTCTGAGCGTGTTAAAGACTTTATGGCATCACATCGCCCGACCTAATCCTGCCCAAATAAGATGGTGGTAGCGTCCTACCTCCATCAAACCCTATCGAATATAAAACTCACTATATCGTAACTAATGTTGGCTGTTTATTGCCCAATGATAACTATGAGTATGCAAAACGTTTGTTTTTGATATTTTACTCAGGTATTATCAAAAGGTTTATAGGCCGTCACATCTCGTGGCTGTCTGTTATTCTGCTATCTATATTGCTTGTCTGGCAGGGACGTCAGAGAACAAAATATCAGAACCCTAAGTCAGAAAATCCTGTCAAAAACCTATGTAAAACCCATCAGAATTTAAGGAACGTATGATGTCGAATTCTCGCCTATTGTGGTCATCGATGACCATTACTGCTGCATTGATGTTGAGCGCCTGTAGCCAACCTGCCGATGAAACTGCCGATACCAACGCTGACGCCCCTGCAGCAGAAACCACTGGTAAAACCATTCGTATCGCTACCGAAGGCGCTTACCCTCCATTCAACTATACCAATGCTGATGGCAGCTTGGCAGGTTTTGATATCGATGTTGCCAATGCTTTGTGTGATCAAATGCAAGCTGAGTGTGAAATCGTTGCACAAGACTGGGACGGTATTATCCCAGGTCTATTGGCACAAAAATATGATGCGGTGATTGCAGGTATGTCTATCACTGCTGAGCGTCAAGAAAAAGTTGATTTCAGCGAGCCGTACTTTGCTAATACGATGGTATGGCTAACCAATACGGATGGTGGCTTTGACCCTATGGCGATTAAAGACGCAACGCTTGGCGGTCAACGCTCTACGACGCCAGGTGCTTATCTACAAGATAACTACGAAGGCAAAGAAGGCAACACGGTCCAATTATATGACAACTATGACAATGCCTATCTAGATCTAAAATCTGGTCGTAGCGATGCGGTGTTGGCTGAAAAAGTTTCTGCCAAATCATGGTTAGTAGACAATGCAGCGGGCTTCGGTATCGTTGGTGATGAGATTGATAACGATGACAATATCGCCATTGCTGTACGTAAAGGTGACTCACTCAAAGCAGACTTTGACAAAGCATTGAGCGAAATCCGTAGTAGTGGTGAGCTTGCACGTCTTGAGCAGAAGAACTTTGGTCAATAATGACTCACTGAAGACTTATGCTTATAAACGATGTTTATAAGCATAAATCAATAGACAGTGGTTGACGATACAGCTGGTAACTATATTAAGGAATAAAACTTATGACAATTTCAATGACATCATCAATGAGCAAAAAAGTATTGTGGCTAGCACCACTTAGCGCAGCAATGCTAATGCTGGCAGGTTGTAACAACAGCTCAGCACCAGCAGAAAGTGCAGACGCTGATACTGCTACTGAAGCGCCACTGAATCTTAAAATTGCCACAGAATCAAGCTTTAAACCTTTTAGCTATACAGATGCTGAGGGTAATCTAATTGGTTATGAGATCGAACTGGTTGACGCACTATGTGCGCAAATGAAAGCTGAGTGTGAAGTTATTTCTCAAGATTGGGATGGACTGATTCCAGGGCTTAACGCACAGAAATTTGATGCAGCCATTGCTGGTATGTCGATCACGCCTGAGCGCAAAGAAGTAGTCGATTTTAGTGATCCGTATTTTCACAGCGGTATTATCTTAATCGGTAAAAAAGGCGATGATATTAGTGTCGACGAGCTGGCAGGCCAACCAATCGCATCACAGCGTTCAACGGTTTCATCACAGTATCTACAAGACGAACATGCAGACGCTGATATCAAGCTTTATGATACGCAAGACAATGCTTATCTAGATCTGACATCAGGTCGTGTGCGTGCGCTTATGTCTGACAAAGTGGTGGGCGTTGATTGGTTAAAAACTGAGGCAGGTCAAGGATACGAAATCAAAGGTCCAGAAATCAGCACTGATGATGATGCGATGGGTATTGCTTTCCGTAAAGGTGATCCATTGGTCGCTAAGTTCAACGCAGCTTTGGCAGAGTTAAAAAACAACGGTACTTACGATCAAATCACTGGTAGTTATTTTGGTACTAGCTCAACGGCTGCAGCCCAAAAAGCGGTAGCAACAACTGATAGTGCCGAAGAAGTCATGGTCGCTGAAGAGGAAGCGCCAGCTAACTAATGCGATATCTAGCAGTTTGATGGCTGTTGTTTAAAGACGTGTTGTTTACTCAAGAAAAAATCAAGGATGATCATGAGCAACCATTGTGCCCCAATCTATGTCACGACTGGCAAATCTAACATTAATGTAGCCAGTCGTCTGTCTATGTCATTGTTTGCATTAGCGACGGCCTTTACCGTTGCTGGCTGTAGCAATAGCCAAGAGAATGCAGCTGATACCAATCCAGAGGCTACCGAAGCCACGGCCGCCTCTACAGGTGATGTATTACGCATCGGTACAGAAGGGGCCTATGCACCTTTTAACTATACCAATGCTGATGGGACACTTGGTGGTTTTGATGTTGAGATAGCAAATGCACTCTGTGCGGATATGCAGGTGACCTGTGAGATTGTGGCGCAGGACTGGGACGGTATTATCCCTGGTCTAAAAGCGGGTAAGTATGATGCAATCGTGGCCGCGATGTCCGTTACTCTAGAGCGTTCGCAGCAGGTAAGCTTTACCGATCCGTACTTTAGCAATGCCTTGGTTTTTTTGGCCAAAAAAGACAGCAGCTTTGACCCTAGTAACAACAGCGATATTGACTCGCATTCTATTGCTGCACAGCGTTCAACCATCTCATCGCAGTGGCTAGAAGACACGTATCCAAAAGCCGATATGAAGCTTTATGATACGTTGAGCAATGCGTTTTTGGATCTTGGTTCAAACCGTGTCGATGCGATGATTTCTGATAAGCTACCTGCGATAGAATGGCTGAGCTCAAATGCTGGTAGCAAATATGCGTTAAAAGGTGATGAGATCGATATTAATGATAATTTTGCAATAGCAGTACGCCCAGGCGATGCGCTACAAGCCAAGATCAATCAGTCTCTTGCTAACATAAAAGCAAATGGTACTTACGATAAAATCAATCAAAAGTACTTTGCGGTGCCATCGTCTGCAACGAGTACAGTTGGTGAAGATGCAGATACAGGCGCAGATACAAATACTGCCGAGCAACCAGCGACAGAAAGCGCTAGTTAATAGCTAACAGTAATCAAAGATAGCAGTCAAAAAATAGTGTTCTGATCAATAAAAGGATATCGCCATCATGGTGATATCCTTTTTTATTTGCCGTTATATCAAAAAAACATACATCGTAGCCGACTACCAACTTTTCTCAAATTTAGTCGATTTATTGTATGTCTTTAGAGACAAGTGTCTGTTTAAGTACGGTTTAGGCGCAGCTTTTACGCGTCAGTATTAACATCACGGCGAGTGAATATGATAAAATCAGCGCTCATTTCTACTGTGTCAATTATCGCAGCGTTAATCGTATTCT
>Ga0209295_1000341_pt1 | contig 27042 bp, 18 predicted proteins | sample Porto_5metaG_FD_187428 | JGI IMG/M metagenome (GOLD analysis project Ga0209295, IMG submission 187428) | Marine algal microbial communities from Porto, Portugal - Porto_5 metaG (SPAdes) (version 2) | ecosystem: Host-associated > Algae > Red algae > Unclassified | place: Portugal: Porto... | reverse complement strand
GTGGGACAAAAATAGGCTTACAATTTTGACGTGGTTATTTTTTCGATATTTTTTCTTACAAAAACCGCACATAGCCTACGCTACAGCCTGTCCCGTACTTGATTCGGGATAAGGATTTTTGTAGGGGAAAATAGCGGAAAAAGAAACCGTCAAAAAGTAAGGATATTTTTGTCTCACTACTTAAATGACTGATTTGATGTGAAGTCAAATTCATAAGATATTGGTTTTTAGACAGAAAAAATTTAAACATGCTCTTATTTACGCCTCATTCCTTAAACATACGTTAAACTACGGCAATAATCTTAATTGACCTAACTATTTATCGAAATTAACGTATCTTTATAAGGTTAAAAAGTTGTCTAAAAAAGATAAATTAAATAAAAATATATTTATATGAAAATCAGAGGGATTTTATTTCTTGCTTTGATTGCCTTAGTTGCAGTTTGGGCGTTTACCTTACCAAAAATTGATGCGGATAAAGACGAAGTGTTGGTGCAGTCGATTTTGAGTAGTATGAATAAGCTGCATTACGAACCACTGGAAATTGATGATGCTTTCTCGGCGCGAGCTTTCAAATTATACACTGAAAGTCTTGATGGTAGCAAGCGTTTTTTTACGGCAGATGATGTGGCGCAACTCGAAAAATATAAACTTGAAATTGATGACCAAATAAGTGCCGCCAATTTTGAATTTTTTGAGCTTTCAAGAACATTGCTTGATAAGCGCATCGATCAAATCAAAGGTATTTATAAGAAAATACTCGCAGAGCCTTTTGATTTCAAGACAGATGAAAATATCGAATTTGACGAAGAACAAGTCAAATACGCAAAAGATGAAGCTCAACTCCATGATTACTGGCGCAAAGCACTCAAATACAGAGTACTGGATAGAATAGTTGGCAACTTGGAAAAGCAGGAAAAAGCGGCTTTAGGCGAGTTGGAAGAGGATGAAAAAGAGAAAAAGAAAAAGAAAGACGATGACGAAAAAGACGTCCTTGACATGACTTTTGAAGAACTCGAAGTCAAAGCGCGCAAAGATGAACTCAAGACACATGACGACTGGTTCAAACGCCTTTCGGAACTTCGCCGTAGCGACCGTATGGACACCTATCTCAATGCAGTGACAGGGGCATTTGACCCACATACCAACTACTTTGCACCAAAAGACAAAGAAGATTTTGACATCCGAATTTCGGGACGCCTCGAAGGCATCGGCGCACAATTGCGTGTAGAAGATGGTGACATCAAAGTTATCCGAATCGTGCCGGGCAGTGCCTCGTGGCGGCAAAAAGAACTCGAAGCGAAAGACATCATCACCGCCGTAGCTCAGGGCGAAGAAGAAGCTATAGATGTGGTTGGTATGCGCCTTGATGATGCAGTACGCCTCATTCGTGGTAAAAAAGGCACAGAAGTACGCCTCACTATCAAGAAAGTAAATGGTGAAACAAAAATTATCCCTATCATCCGCGATATTGTAGTCATGGAAGAATCTTATGCCAAATCCAGCATACTGAAAAGTGAAGATGCGGATTACAAAGTCGGCTTGATCAACCTCCCACAATTCTATGCCGACTTCACCAAAACAGGCGGTAGAAACTGCGCCAAAGATGTAGATATAGAATTGCAAGGATTGATAGACGAAGGCGTAGCAGGTATCATTTTAGACCTGAGAAATAACGGTGGCGGATCGCTCAACGAAGTGGTCGATATGTCTGGTCTTTTCATCGAAAAAGGACCTATCGTACAAGTAAAAGGTAAGGATGCGGCTCCGCGTATTTTGAAAGATAAAAACCCTAAAGTGACCTACGATGGTCCTCTGGTCATTCTCATCAATTCGGGTAGTGCATCGGCTTCTGAGATACTCGCGGCTGCGATGCAAGACTATGGTCGTGCGATAGTCGTTGGTAGCAATTCATTTGGAAAAGGAACGGTACAGCGATTCATCAATCTTGACCGCACCGTACCCGTATCAATGGCTGATTTACGTCCACTTGGCTCGGTCAAAATGACGACGCAGAAATTTTACCGTGTCAATGGAAAAACCACGCAATTGAAAGGCGTCGCGCCGGATATTGCCTTACCTTACCGTTACGATTATATTGATACCGGCGAAAAAGAACAAGACTACGCAATGGCTTGGGATGTGATAGAATCCGTAGAATATAGCACCAAATTTACCATAAAGAACATAGATAAAATCAAACAAATGAGCGACTCTCGCGTCTCAACCAATGAAACATTCAAACTCATTGACGATAGAGCAAAACAGCTTAAAGAAGAGCGCGACAATCCAAACGACAATTTGAATTTGGAGAAATTCAGAAAACACGAAGCAGAAGCAAAAGAGCGCGACAAGAAATATGAGGATTTGGGAGATACGGAAATCGAAGGCTTGACCGTCGAAACACCAAGTTTCGTAATGCCAAGCGTAGAAGCAGATTCTGCGCAACTCGCACGGGTAGAAGACTGGCATAAAAATTTGCAGAAAGACGTGTATGTAGAAGAAGCCCTACATATTCTCAACGATATTATTGACAATAATAAATAAAATTACTAAATTCCAAAAACCAAATTCCAATGTAAGGAACAGGGTTTCAATAAATGCAGATTTTGACTTTTTCTTTTTCCCTTTTTCTGCGTTATGAAAATCCTTGTATAGCTTGGCTATGCCGGGTTTTCATACCTTGAAAGAGAAAAAAATAAAGTCGTCAAGAACCTGCATTTATTTTGATCCTGATACTAAGTACACTGTTTTATAAATTTATTTACATTTTTTGACGTTTATTTTGAAATGAATCGAATCAAAAATGACGCGAATACTCACTGTATTTAAGGATTTTTTGGTGAAGAGTCATTTTAAAAGAAATACTCAAAAAAGTAAATAAATTTGTGAAACAGTGTACTTAGTGCGGTTCATTTCCGTTGGAATTTGGATATTAAAATTTGGAATTTGAAACAATTATGGCAGAATTTTGGGAAGCAATCGGCGTCATGTTTCTTTCGACTTTGAAACATACATTAGTGGGCGTACCGTCGGGTTTTGCTGCTGGATTTAGTACGCTCGAAGTCATGTTCTATACCGCTATCGGTGGAGTGATTGGCGTGTTTTTCTTTATGTACTTTGCCAGCTCGACAAAAAAAGCTTACCTATGGTTTTTGAAAAAACGTGGCATCACACCGCGCAAATTTACCAAAACCAACCGCTTTATCGTGCGCATCAAACAACGCTTTGGTTTATACGGTTTAGCATTTATTACGCCTCCCTTGATTTCAGTCCCGGTAGGAGCGATTATCGTCGCTACGATTTATAAAAACAAAATCAGAGCATTCACTTTTATGGTAGTTGGTGTGCTTTTTTGGTCGATATTAGGCTCGTGCATCGTAGGTCCTATCGCCAAACTGATAGCAGGAAATTGATAATGATTAACGGTTAATGATTAGTGATTGGTGATTGGTGATTAATGTTTTTTCAGTCTAAGTGAAAGAAATTAAATAAATTGTTCCATAGTGCGCCGTAATTTTTTCTTCTAAAGAATTCAAAAAATCGTTGCATAGCCATAGCTACGGAACTATTTTTTGTGTTTTTTAGAAGGAAAAAGAACAAGTATAATGGGGCAAGTTATTTATTTTCTTTCACTAAGTATCAGGAACAAAATAAATGTATATTCTCGACTTGTTCTTTTTCCTTTATACTTCACCAAATTTTCCTTAAATACAGTGAGTATTCGCGTCAAATTTGGTTTGTTTAAAGAAAAAATAACAACGCGAAGAATGTACATTTATTTAATCCCTGATACTAATTTTCAACTCGTATGATAAAAAATATTTTTAGTAGGGTAGAGGTAAGTTCTCAATGAATGAATTTTGAATGAAAGAATGAAGAAATTTTAATTTTGTGATTTTTGGATAATATTTACTGGTTTTAGTGGAAAATGATTCATTCATCCCGATAATTATCGGGACATTCACTCTTTCATTGAGAATTTACGGGTAGAGTACTAATATATCATACCTTATTGCAACCTTTTAGTACTTATGTCCTACTATTAAGGTAGAAGATTTTATTTTTATTTTAATCGGTAAAAAAAACAACACGCATAGTATACCCGTCTTGTACCAGCAAGGCGGGTATTTTTTTGCCCAAAAATGAAAAAAGCCATGAATCATAATGATTCATGGCTTTGTATTTTTTATGAAAAAAGATTGATATAATGATAGTATTAAGTATCAGGAACAAAATAAATGTACATTCTCGACTTGTTCTTTTTCCTTTACACTTCCCCAAATTTTCCTTAAATACAGTGAGTGTTCGCGTCAAATTTGGTTCGTCTAAAGAAAAAATAACGACGCGAAGAATGTACATTTATTTTCTTTCACTAAGTACACCGTCCAAAAAGTTTCTTCACTTTTTGAAGTATTTCTTTTGAAATGACTCTTCCCCAAAAACTCCTTAAATACAGAGCGTATTCGCGTCATTTTTGGGTCGATTCATTTCAAAATAAACGTCAAAAAATGTAAATAAATTTATAAAACAGTGTACTAAGTTTTGCGAAGCAAAAACAATAACAATTCAACAATCTAACAATTCAACAATTCAACAATTTCCTCTATTGCTTCACCCATTTTCCGTGGTCGAAGATGTTTTGTTGAGCATTTTCGAGTGCGTAAGTGTACAGACCCGTTGGAAGGTGGTTAATACTAATAGCAGCGTTGTCTGTCGTTTGTCCTATATAGACTTGCTTGCCAAAAGTATCGTATATTCTGACGGTGTAAGTCTCCGCTTGTGCAGTCGTAAAAAACAATTGCTTAGCTGCAGGATTGGGATATACGGCTGCTTTTTGTACGGGCATTTGGTAAGTGAATACCAATTGACCTTCTTCGTTGGTATCTACTGTGTGAGCGAGTAGGGCGTTACCATTGGCATTTGGCGCAAGCAGACCGCTTGGGGTGATACATGGAATATCGTCAGGAATACCTGCACCACTTTCAATAGGATTGATGGGGACAATAGTTTGTACCGTTTGGTTTTGCCCTATGGATGTAGAGAAACTACCGTTTGTATTAAATACATCAGCATTCAAAACAGAATTTTGTAGTGTATTAGAAGGGATATTGACAGAAAGTGTAGGTACAGTTGTAGTGGTATTAGTGGAGTAGGTTTCGCATACTGTACCATCTTCTGCTATCAGTTGAATGCTGCTGCCTGTCACTTGAGAGGTAAATTGTGGGTAGATAGTGATAGTTGTTTCAACGATAGGGCAATCATATAAAACTTGGAGGGGGAAAAGGGAGCCTACGCTACTTACATCAATACTGACAATACCCACTGGTATAACAAGTGGTTCACAACTAGTATTTATAATACCTCTCATATTTATAGGTGTACAAGATGCACCATTGGAAAGATTAGAATCATCATAAAACTTGTAGTTTGCACTGATTGCGATATCTTCCGCAGTAGAATTTGAAGGGAAATTAGTGAAAGAACTGCCGCCATCTGTACTATAAAAAAAGGCTGCGTAGCCAGGGGTACCATTGGGTACGCCTAAATCAGGGTCAGCCGAACAGTCATTGCCGAGAATAATTTGAAAATCTTCACCTGAACAAGCCTCAACAGGTGTCGGGTTGACATGAGAATTGCAATAAGAGGCTTCGGATATACTCAAGCAAGTTTCAAAAATACTGGACGAAAAATTGCTATTACAACCATTTTCAGTATAACTATGACAAACTACGTAAGATTCACCGACAGTAAGTCCTCTAGCTCTTCCAGGGTATGAACCAACCGGTTGTTCAAGATTGACACCTGAAGGAACGCTACAAGTACTCGATTTGTATAAAGAAAGGCTACGGTCTATACAACCAGAATCGGCAGCATTTAGATATATTACGTAAGATGCCTCATCAGATGATGCTGTATATTCGGTACAAAGTGTGTAAGAAGAACCACTACCGAACCCTAAAGTATAGGGAGATGTGTAACCATGATACTGGCAGCCTGTACCAGAACCATTACCTGCAGAAGTGGAATGGTGTCCCGATCCGGGAAATTCGTCTATTTCATAGACAACATTGCCACAATCATTACCTGAATTGACAGCATGGCAAGAAGATGCGCAGGAAGACGTATTTGAAGCGGAATTAGGTTTGTTGTGATTAAATGATTCTTCGGTATTAAAGTCATTTATACAGGAAACATCACTCATGTTTGCATAGGTCACATTAGCCCATAGAAAGGTCATTGTCGTTGCCATAGCAACGAGGAGCAAAATCTTTTTCATAACGATACTTAGGTTTTAGGTTCTACCTATCAAAGGGGGATGGGTGTGGTAGAAAACTATGTTATTACATTAGTTTTCAATAGTGGCGAGTAGTGTAATAGTTCGATACAAATATAGGGGGAATTTACTTAGAAAACAATTGACATAAAATGATATGTGTTTATTTTTAGTGATATGATGACTGTTATCTTTGTTACAAATTAAGAACTAATTTCAAGTGTTTAGTATAGAAATAAAATTGTATTTTTTTTAGAAATAGATTTTTATTTTTATTTTTATTTTTATTTAATTGTTTATTTTTTTATATTTAATCCATTGAACTTTAAAAGTTTTTAGTAGGTAAATAAATTTTATTCATAGTGATACTACTAAGGTAAATGAATGTGAAAGAAATTGAATTTTAAATTTAGAAGTAACTTTACAGTTGCTTTTTTCGTTGGATTTACATAATAAAAGCCAATTTTAAATGTCACAAATTGATAAAAAGTTAATTTTTCTTTTGACATAAAACTGACAAAATAAAATTGTGACAGAGCAAAAATAACACATTGAGGGTGATTTGAAGGGCAAAATATTAATTTTTTGTAGGAAATAATGCGAATGAAAGATTATATTTTGTGTAAATAAAACATATTTTTAGTTTTAGTCAATTGTTATAAGAAGTAATGTAGTAGGGCGTAGAAATGAATCTATATACTCATTAACAATTAACTATAAGTTATTATTTTTTAGATAGTATTTATTTTGAAATAAGATGTTTTTTGTTTTAGATAATTTAATAGAACAATAAAAAGACACAATTATTAATATCTACTCAAAGAATGTTAATATTGCAATCTAATGTAAGAGTTGGTTTGTTATAAAAGCTGCTGAATACTGTTTTATGGTTTTATACCAAAGATATGTCACATTTTTTTTTTAAAAATGGACATTATTTGATTTTTTTTGTGTGAATAATTTTTTTTTAGCTAAATTCACCCCCGAATCTAATTTTAGTAAACAATTTTTTATTATATCATTTCGTAATTCCAAGTGCACCTTTTCTATGGGAAATTTTACATTTTATCTAAATCGAATGAGGGCAAAGCAACAAAGTTTGTTGCACCTCAATAGCATGTTCAAACGATGTTTGAGTATGCTAACCTTACTACTGACAACGATTGTGCTATCCGCACAATCAAGTTCCGATGTGAATGCGTCAAATATTGCACCTGATACCGACGTAGCGGAAGCTTCGCTGGCAGGGTGTAGTTTGAGTCTTGATCATGCAAACGTATTCTGTGCGTTTGATATGGCGGGTACGTTAGATGTTGACATCACGACTAATGTTGGTGGTGACCACACTTTTGAATGGACATATTCTGTAAACTCTACCTCTGCACCATTACCATTGCCTAGTGGCATCAACGGTGGTGTAAGTACTGAAGTTATGTTTGTGCCTTTCATACCACCATCAACACCTACTCCGATAGCGAGTTACGAGAACTTACCAGCAGGATATTATTTCTTGTCAGTGACCGGACCCGATGGGGAGGATATTTTCTGTGAAGCTTCAGCTACCATCATATTCGAGGACATTGAAGGTCCCGAAGTTTTGTGCCCTGCTGCTTTCACCCTACCCGCCGATCCAGGTTCTTGTGAAACTATTGCTATGATACCTATTGCTATTGCGAACGACTCTTGTGGAATAGTCTCTATCACACAAGATGTCCTAACGACTTCTGTTGGAGTAGGTGAGAATACCGTTCCTGTAACATATACTGCCGAAGATGGTAGTGGAAATGTTACTGTTCAGCAATGTGATGTTATTATTACAGTTCAAGATTTGGAAGAACCGACCATTGACTGTCCAGACGACATAAACGTTACTACTGACGATACGGAATGTAGTGCAGTCGTAACATGGGATATACCTGTTGATGACAATTGCGGAATTGCAAGTTCTACTGTTAATTGTGTGTTTCCTGACGGAACTTCAGCTCCTTGCATATCAGGTGAAGAGTATCCTATTGGTACTACTATCGTTACGGGTACTGTTACTGACGTAAATGGTAGTTCTAACAACTGTAGTTTCCAAATTACAGTTACAGACGGAGAACCTCCAGTTGTTGACTGTCCGACTAATATTACTGTAAGTAATGATGCAGGCGAGTGTGGAGCTATTGTTAACTTCGCTCCTACAGCGACTGATAATTGTGGTGTCGTATCTAATAGTACTGACATTGCTTCGGGTACTTTCTTTGAACTTGGTACTACTACAGTAACCTACACTGCTACTGATGCAGCAGGGAATAGTACTACTTGTGATTTCACAGTCACTGTTGTAGATAATGAAGACCCTATTCTTGTGTGTCCGGCAGATGCCACGATAAATACCAGCTCAAATGGCGCAGGAGATTGTGCAGCAGCTGTTCCGAATTTTATACCTGGCTTGACAGCAGGAACAAATGGTAGTTTTTCCGGCAACTGTTCGGCTACCGTTACTCAAAGTCCTGCTCCCGGAACCCTATGGGGTGCCGCACATGGCGATACACAAGCTGTTATTATTACAGTAACGGATGTTAATGGAAATACGGCTACTTGCGAAGTTACATTAACTTTACAAGACGATGAACGTCCAACATTGACCTGCCCGGTGGCTGCCATCAGCGTTGGAAACACTGATGGACTTTGTAGTGCAGTCGTTAATTTTAACGTAAGCGCAAACGATAACTGTACCGTTGCCCTGGCGGGTTCACATGCCTCAGGCGATACCTTCCCACTCGGTACTACAACAGTAACTTATACTGCTACAGATGCCGCAGGAAATACGAGAAGTTGCTCTTTTAATGTTAGTGTCAGAGATAATGAGGAACCAAACGTCTCTTGTCCATCAAACATTGAGATAGATAACGACCCCGGAGAATGTGGTGCAATAGCTACGTATAACACATCTTTCACAGACAATTGTCCAGGCGGAACAGATATGATAAGTCATGCATCTGGTTCTTTCTTTCCTGTAGGTACAACCACTATCACATACTCTGCGTTGGATGCATCTGGATTGAATGGTGCAATATGTACTTTTGACGTAATTGTCAATGATAATGAACCACCAACAGTAGATCCACAGGATGTTACAATGCAGACTGGTGATAATGATGTATATGACTGTATAGTTACTGTACCAAACTATGAAGATGCTATTGTAGACGGTGCGCCGAATCCATTATATAATGCAGACGATAATTGTAATGTAACAGTTACACAAGACCCAGCACCCGGAACACCATTTGAAGATGGTGGCGTATGTGCTGAACCAATCTTAGTTACGATTACAGCTACTGATGGAATAACTGAAGTAGTAGAAACAGCAACAGTTACATTAGAAGATAATGTTGACCCATTAATCACTTGTCCTGCGAATATTACAGTAACACCTGATGCAGGTGATTGCGACGGCGAAGAAGTTACTATACTTGTTCCTGTATTTGTAGAGCCTATCCTTGATGCAAGTGGCAACCCAGTTGCACCGACCAATCCTGCTGACCCCGATACGGGTGCATACACAGACGATTGTGATTGCGTAACGCTATCAGGTCCTCTTGTTGACGATGCTTCTGTAACGTTTGACGACACTAACACGGGAACATTCCCAATTGGTACAACAACAGTAAGCTACACGGCTACGGATGATGCAGGGAATTCAGCTGTTTGTACATTTACTGTTACCGTATTGCCTCCAGAGACAGTAGTCGTATGCAACGGTTCAGATATATCAAGTGCGACACTTGATGCGGATACAAATTGCGAAGCAACGCATAGCTGGCCTTCACCAACAGTTGAGGCTTGTGATACGAGTACGCCTATTAGTGCAACTTGTGTTTATCCTGATGGAACAGTAGCATCTTGTGCTGCTGGCGATACTTTCCCATTGGGAACTACACAGATTACTTACCCAAGTGCGTCACAGTGTAACTTGAGTGTTACAGTAGTAGATAATACACCACCAACAGTAGATCCACAAGATGTTACAATGCAGACTGGTGATAATGATGTATATGACTGTATAGTTACTGTACCAAACTATGAAGATCCTATTGTAGACGGTGCGCCGAATCCATTATATAATGCAGACGATAATTGTAATGTAATAGTTACACAAGACCCAGCACCCGGAACACCATTTGAAGATGGTGGCGTATGTGCTGAACCAATCGTAGTTACGATTACAGCTACTGATGGTGTTTCTACAGTTACAGAAACAGCAACGGTTACATTAGAAGATAATGTTGACCCATTAATCACTTGTCCTGCGAATATTACAGTAACACCTGATGCAGGTGATTGCGACGGCGAAGAAGTTACTATACTTGTTCCTGTATTTGTAGAGCCTATCCTTGATGCAAGTGGCAACCCAGTTGCACCGACCAATCCTGCTGACCCTGATACGGGTGCATACACAGACGATTGTGATTGTGTAACGCTATCAGGTCCCCTTGTTGACGATGCTTCTGTAACGCTTGACGATACTAACACGGGAACATTCCCAATTGGTACAACAACATTAAGCTACACGGCTACGGATGATGCAGGGAATTCAGCTGTTTGTACATTTACTGTTACCGTATTGCCTCCAGAGACAGTAGTCGTATGTAACGGTTCAGATGCATCAAGTGCGACACTTGATGCGGATACAAATTGCGAAGCAACGCATAGCTGGCCTTCACCAACAGTTGAGGCTTGTGATACAAGTACGCCTATTAATGCAACTTGTGTTTATCCTGACGGAACAGTAGCACCTTGTGCTGCTGGCGATACTTTCCCACTGGGAATTACACAGATTACTTACCCAAGTGCGTCACAGTGTAACTTGAGTGTTACAGTAGTAGATAATACACCACCAACAGTAAATCCACAGGATATTACAATGCAGACTGGTGATAATGATGTATATGACTGTATAGTTACTGTACCAAACTATGAAGATCCTATTGTAGATGGAGCGGCAAATCTATTATATAATGCAGCGGACAATTGTAGCGTAACAGTTACACAAGATCCTGCACCGGGAACACCATTTGAAGATGGTGGCGTATGTGCTGAACCGATCGTAGTTACAATTACAGCTACTGATGGTGTTTCTACAGTTACAGAAACAGCAACGGTTACATTAGAAGATAATGTTGACCCATTAATCACTTGTCCTGCTGATATTACAGCATTGGATGGTTGTGATGGCGCAGAGGTGACAATCCCCGTACCTGTTTTCGTTGAGCCAATACTTGACGCGAGTGGCAACGCTATCACACCAACAAATCCTGCTGATCCTGCTACGGGTGCATACACAGACGATTGTGATTGTGTAGTTCTTAGCGGACCTACAACAGACAATGGTGTAGTGCTTGATGCAAGTAATACAGCTACTTTCCCACTTGGTGTTACTACATTGACTTATACAGCTACTGACGCTGCGGGCAATACTGCTACTTGTACATTTACAGTAACAGTAGATACACCAGCATCCGTAATTGTATGTAATGGTTCAGATGAAGCAAGTGCAACGTATGATGCTAACGAAAATTGTGAAGCACTACATACTTGGCCTTCACCTACAATTGAAGCTTGTGATTCAAGTACACCTATTCCTGCTACTTGTTTATATCCTGACGGAACATCTGCGCCTTGTGCTTCAGGTGATGCCTTCCCACTCGGAACAACGGATGTAACTTTTGCAGATGCAGACCAATGTAACTTTACTGTAACAGTAGAAGATACACCACCGACATTTGATGCAGACCCAGCAGTCATTCCTACGAGTGATAATGGCGTTTACGATTGTGGTGTAGAAGTACCTAATTATATAGATGCTACATTAGCAGATGGTTCTGCAAATCCATTCTGGATTAATCTAGAGGATAATTGTGGAGCAGTAGCAACACAAGATCCTGCTCCGGGTACTGTATTTGGTACTTGTCATGAAGATACACAAGATGTAGTCATAAATATATTTGATGACAACAACGGTGACGGTGTAGCTGACAACACAACTGTAGTTGATACAGAAACAGTTACAATTACATTAATTGATGATGTAGACCCACTCATTGCATGTCCTGCCAACGTTGTTATCAATACATCCGAATGTGAAGGAGTTGATTATACAGCACTTCCATTTAATTTAGTTGAAGAAACTTTAGATGCTGATGGTAATCCATTACCATTAGACCCATACACATATGCAGACGATTGCAGCACAGCTGCGGGTTGTTTAGAATTTGAATTAGTAGATAGCGAAGGTGTTACTTTAGCAGATGGTGACTCTGGTACAGGTACATTCCCTCCAGGAACTACTACACTTACATATACAGTAACTGACGGTGCAGGTAACACTGCAACATGTAGCTACACTGTAACTGTAATCGTTGAAGAGATGTTTACGCTCAACTGCCCAAGCAACGTAAAAGTACCTAATGATTTAGGCGAATGTGGAGCTGATGTATATTGGAATCCACCTATCGTAACCGGTAGTTGTACAGGTGATAGTGGAGGCTCTGCTCCTGCTACATCTTGTGTATACCCAGATGGAACTACCGGTCCTTGTGGCATCGGCAGCTTCTTCCCTGTAGGTATTACCGTAGTTACTTACGAAGGCGTTATGCCTGCTTGTAGTTTTGAAGTTAGAGTACTGGATACTGAAAAACCAATTATTGAATGTCCTGAAGACATCACGGTTTCTGTTGCTGGTGCAGGTTGTAAAGCATGGGTTTCATGGAACAAACCTACGCCAAGCGATAATTGTGGAGTTGTTAGCATGAATGGTACACATATCAATACAGGTATGTACTTCTTAGTTGGTACTACAACTGTTATCTATAAAGCTGCTGACGCAGCAGGTAACACGGGGACATGTAACTTCACTATCACAGTAATTGACGATCTTGACCCGGCGGCTTCTTGCCCTGATGATATTACATTAGCTGCACCGGGTACAGCAACTTGGACACCACCAAATCCGGTGGACAACTGTGTTGCCGACGGTGTATTGATACAAGCAACTCACGAGCCGGGTGCTTTCTTCGACGAAACCACTACTGTAACTTATATGTTTGAAGACGCTGCGGGCAATATTGATGAGTGTTCATTCACAGTCAATGTAGATGCTGGTGCTTCTCCAAGAGTAGCAGGTAGAGTAGCTATGGAAGGTGCTTCAATGAATGGCGGTGGTATGATGAGAGATGACTTACGTATGTCTCCTCTAATGCCTAATTCATTTGGACTTGTTACTCCATACGGCGGTTCATCTGCTACTAGCACAATTACGTTGTCAGGAGCAAGTAACACCAACTCGGCAGTAGACTGGATACTTATTGAAATCAGAGATGCAAACAATCCTGCACAAGTCTTGATGGCAAGATCTGCTCTCGTACAAAGAGACGGAGACATCATGGCTGCTGACGGTTCTTCTTCGATTACTTTGGCTGGATTGAGCAATGGCAACTACCACGTTGCTGTTCGTCACCGTAACCACTTGGGCGTCATGACCGCTACACCTGTTTACTTGGATGCTAACGCACCAATGTTAGACTTTACAGATGCTAACTTCCAAACTTGGGGTACTGATGCACGAGTAAATGTCAATGGTAAAATGGTTATGATTGCAGGTGATGCCACTGGCGATGGTGCTGTTACTGCAGCTGACCGTTCAGATATCTGGAACAACCGCAACACTCAATCTTACATGACGCAAGATTGTGATATGAATGGAGCTACTACGGCAGCGGATAGAAATATTTCTTACAACAATAGAAATACTATCGAGCAATTGCCACAATAAAATTATTACGTGGAGAGGTGTACGCACCTCTCCACACCTAATTTTGGCTTAAGTACTTAGACAGGTTTAAATTTAATAATTTGACGTGTTAGTTTTTTCGATAGTTTTTCTTACAAAATTCGCACATAGCCTATGCTACGTAAGAATTTTTTAAGGGAAAATAGCGGAAAAAGAATCCGTCAAAAATTGAACTTAGATTTGTCTAAGTACTCATATTAAAAAAATATTGAAACAAGTTTTCATTTAAAAGAAAAATAATAATGCGTTATATAAAATATATCCTTTTTAGTGCAGTTCTACTGCTGGCTTTCCAAGCGAAAGCACAAGTAAAAGCTGTCCTATCAGTTGAGAATGAGACTGTTGTAAACGGTAATTATGAATTTACTATCATAGTTCGTACTGCCGACGACAATACTGATGGACCACTTTACTTAGGTAATGCTGATTTTGTATTCGATTACAATGCCAGCCTCTTTACCAATCCGACATTTGAAACAATAGATAATTCTACTGCTTTAACAAATAGCGAAGGGCAAGATGCTACGGTAAATCTTCTGGTAGATTTGAATCTGAGTGCAATGCAGTTGAATACATCAGGACAAAGTACGGTATCTAACGAGATGCTTATCGTGAATTTGAACGGAATCAATCCTGCTGACGCCGATGCTTTGATGAGCAATGTACCAAAAATAGACGGTACATCTTGTGTATACAAAATCGGTGAATTTCGTATCACAGGTTTGAATGACCCATCGACTACTGACGTAGATTTGACATGGATAGTAGATGGACCTATACCAACTGATGTTTATTCATACAATATGAGTACATTGGATGGTACACAAGCAAATCTCCGTTTCGAAAACGGTGAATGTGCAAGCACATTACCTGTCGAGTTACTTGCCTTAGAAGGACAGAATAAGGGTGACTACAATCAGTTGTACTGGAAAACAGCTACTGAGCAAAACAGTGATTACTTTGAAGTACAAAGAAGTACTAACGGTACAGATTTTATAAGACTCGGTCAAGTAGAAGCTGCAGGAACTTCACTTCAAGTACGTTCTTACGATTTTCAAGATAATCGACCGCATATTGGCATTGGTTATTACCGCTTGAAAATGGTCGATACAGATGGCAGCTTTACTTACTCAAACGTAGTAGCGATTGCCATTAGTCTCAGAGACAATGTTGCTGTATTCCCTGTTCCCACTTCACATGCACTCAACGTGGTGTATGATGCCGCTGTTACAGGCGAAATCACGGTTAATGTCGTAGATGCTTTGGGCAAAACCTTGATGACTAATGTTGAAAACACTGGACAAGGATTCAATCAATTCGAGTACAATGTTAGCCAACTTCCGGTTGGAACATACTTCATCACTATTTTTGATGGTAGCGAAGCACCTATCGTGCGTCCATTTATCAGAAAGTAATATACGCAACACGAGCTTTCAGTTCGTAGCGCAATGCGACTTTCTAAGTCGCAGAAATATAAAAGGGGATTTTACGAAAGTAAAATCCCCTTTTTCTTTGTATGGTTCTTTCACTAAACAATGTACTTAGCAGTCGGGGGGCGTCTTGGCTGAGCCGAGCCGGGACGAATAATAGATGAAGAGTAGCGATAAAAGACAATTTAGCTGCTTACAAATTATGGTTCTTTGACACATGTGGTGATTATTCGTTTTTCGTCTGTTCGTTTGTTTTTTTTGCGTGAGGGATAGGAGGTGTTGTCTGAACGAAATGTAGTGATAGCGGAATGGAGAGAGTGCCGGATAGCCCGACCCCCGACTGATAAGGAGGGGGACACGCCCTAACTACTTATTACGACGAACTGGAAGCTCGCGTTACGTTAGGGAAGACGAAAAAAATAATCTACCCGTCTGAATTGTTCTTTTTCTTATATGTTTCACTAAATTCTCCTTGCGTAGCTCGGCTATGCGCGTCAAATTTAGCCAAACATATAAAAAAAATAACGGCTTCATTTGGGGTAGATTATTTTCTTCCTCTTCCCTTATTTCCTAAACGCCCCAATATCTGTAGAAATTCCAAACTGATGCACCGTACCTGCCAAGTGATAAACCGCCAATCCGTAGTCAATTCTAAATTTTTTGACCTTAATACCCAACCCCGTAGAAAAACCTGCTAAACTGCGTAATTTATTGACATTCAATTCGGCACGGCGCAAGTGATTATACCCAAAACGAATCCGAAAATTATCCGCTTTACCAGCCAATAATTCACCATTGAATATGAAATGGCGGAAAAAATTATCCGTCCAAACCACAAAACGATTCGCATCCTGCGGCGTATCATCAAACAGTGAAGTCGGTTCGACCTGATTCGGGTCATCATAACGAATATTCCAACGCTGCAAATTATGAGCAATTATCGAAAAACGAAGCGGTAAGTACCGCAAGCGTTTTGATACACCAGCTTGGACCTCGAAAGGCATATCCTCACGGTTGCCATCAACATAGGTACTGAGTTGTGTGCCGAAATTTTTAAATACCATCGTAGCTGTAAAATTAGCAGCCGTATCTGCATACATCACCGCAGCGTCGGCAGCCACGCCGAGCGAATTATACGATTCGAGGCGCGAATAAATCGTTTTGAGATTGATGCCATAAGAAATCTGTTCACTGTACTGTCGTCCTGCGCCGACATTAAATACATACTCGGCAGCACCAAACTCACCTGTTTGCAAACCCGTTTCATCGGCTGCCGTAAAATCACCATAGGTGATATATTGCAAACCTGCATTAAAGGTCGTTTCCAATTTATCCAAATGAAAACCGTAGCCCAAAAAGCCATAATTAATTTCTGCGGCATAAAAAGCAGAATTGAAAGTTACTTGTTTGTGCATCAGTGGGTTGAGTGCGGCGGGGTTGCCGTAGGCAAGCGCATTATCATCATCTTTTACCGTAATCAAATTGCCGCCCAATGCGCTCACACGCGCCGATATAGGCAAATTGATAAATTCATACACATTATCGCCGCCGATTTGTGCAGATATTATTTGGGAAAAAATCAAAAAGAAAAATAGTGTGGTATATAGTCGCATAAATTCGTTTAATTCAAAATTCATTCATTCATTGGCTTTCCAAACGGTGCTACATTGGCTGAACTGTTCTCCAGCGATTTGTCGGATTTCACAATTCATTTTGGCAATCAAATTACCGGATTCATCGTATTTTTTCAGTTCGCCGACTTCATAATTGCCGCCTTCGTAAGTTCCTTCAAATTTTAAATTGCCGTTCGTAAAATACTCTTTAAACGGACCATTTTCTTGATTGTCTTTAAATTGAACGACTTCCCTCAATTCACCTGTTTTGTAATAAAATTTCCACTCACCGTTCATCGCATTATCTTTGTAATTGCCTATCTGTTCCACTTTACCATTGTTATAAAAAGACTGGTACAAACCCTCAAATTTTCCGTCAGCATGGGTTTCAATGATCTGAATGTCGCCATTTTTGAAATATATCTTTCGTTGCCCCGTCATTTTATTATCTACATATTGCGATTCCTCATTCAATTCGCCTGTCGGATAATAGCGTTTATACCAACCGTGCTTCGCAAAATCATCTTTACGGCGTTGATATTCAACGATTAAATTATTGTCATCATCCTGTTCTTGGATAACTTCGACGGGCTTAGAACACCCGACAAAAATCAAAATTATACTCCAAAAAGTAATTTTTCTTATTAAAATCATTTTTTATGAATTGGCTTTGTAGTTTTGCAACGTAGACGTAACGTGAGCTTCCAGCTCACTATCAAAATTATGGTTCTTTGACAATTTTTGCATTTTCTCCAATGTGGCTTTAGCCCATTGAAGTAAGTTCTTGAGAAACAATGAGCTAAAGTCACATTGGAGGAAGAAAAATCTTTTTTGCAAAAATTCTCAAAGAACCACAATTATTAACACAAAATGCGACGAGCTGGAAGCTCGCGTTACGTTAAAACGTTATAAGATCCTTAATTATTTTAAAAATATCAACAAATGGAAAATTTACAGCAAACGATAGAAACGGCTTGGGAAAACCGCGAATTACTGAAGGATGATTCGACGCAAGCAGCCATCCGCAAAGTGATTGATTTATTGGATGTAGGCGAATTACGTGTGGCGCAGCCAGTGGGCGACGATTGGCAGGTCAATGAATGGGTCAAAAAGGCGGTGGTCTTGTATTTTCCCATTCAAAAAATGGAGACGATAGAGGTCGGTCCATTCGAGTTTCATGATAAGATACCCCTCAAGCGCGACTATGCGGCGAAGGGCGTGCGCGTCGTGCCTCACGCGATTGCACGTCATGGTGCGTTTGTGCAAAAGGGGGTGATACTCATGCCGAGCTACGTCAATGTTGGTGCGTATGTCGATGCGGGTACGATGGTCGATACATGGGCAACGGTGGGTTCATGTGGGCAAATTGGTAAAAATGTACACCTTAGCGGTGGCGTGGGCATCGGTGGTGTTCTTGAACCTCTGCAGGCTACACCCACGATTATTGAAGACGACTGCTTTATCGGTTCGCGTTGTATCGTGGTGGAAGGTGTGCGTATCGGACGCGAATCTGTTTTGGGCGCAAATACGGTCATCACACAATCGACCCATATCATTGATGTAACCAATTCAGAGCCAAAAGAATATCGCGGATACGTGCCGCCGCGCTCGGTAGTCATTCCGGGTACTTATACCAAGCAATTTCCGGCTGGTGAGTACCAAGTACCTTGCGCCTTGATTATCGGTCAGCGCAAAGAAAGTACGGATAAAAAGGTGTCTTTGAATGAGGCACTGAGAGAACATGCGGTGGCGGTATAGGGATAGACGGACGCTTCGCTGACGATGGACGGACACTTTGCTTGACGGTGGACGGGAAACGGGGTTTGTGAATTTTGACAAGCACGTTGAAATTGTTTATCTTTGTTAAAAACAGAAATATGATAAAACGTCTGATAGTTAAAAACTTAAATGGTCGATTTGATTTTGACCTGACTTTTCATCGAGATTTGAATATCCTCGTGGGACAGAATGGCTGTGGTAAGACGAGTTTGCTCAAATTGATGTGGTACGTGTATAGTGGGAATATTTATCGGTTTGCCTCTGAGTTGATTTTTGATGAAGTTTACTTGGAAACATTTGATTCAAAAATCGAATTAAAAAAAGAAAGGAACAAATTAAGACGAAATACAGACTCGTATCAAATCAAAGTAAACGATCAATATTTAGCAGATTTTGACCCCATTGAATTAGCAGGTATGGATTTGGGGATAGATAATGAGTCTGGTGATATAATAGCAACAAATAACTCTATTTTTATGCCTACTTACAGAAGAGTTGAAGGAGGCTTTGGTACAAATAGAACTAATGAGGTACTATCAAATGACTTTAATAATCACTCAAATTCATTAAGTACATACCATAAATTGTATCAATCAGATAGAATAATATCTCATAAGTTTGTGACATCAGTATCAACCAATGATATTGTTAATGTAGTCACTGCAAAATATTCTGATATTTCACAAGAATTAAGAAAATTACAAGAAGCGGAATCTGAATTTATATTAAAAAATACGAGCAATGGTAAGGGCGCAGAAGTGGCATTAAAAGACATTCAAGCGGCAGTCGAAACGAATGACGAAAAACGAAAAGAACTCCTCCAATCCATGACCGTTTTATCCAATTTCGTTAAAAAAATTATCAAAAATAAAAAAATACAACTCACTGAAAAACTTTATCTTGGAGAAGGAGAAGTTGTAAAACCGGACAAATTATCATTCGGGGAAAAACAAATGTTGAGTTTCCTCTGCTACAATTTTTTCGCAGACGATACGATTATTATTATTGATGAACCGGAAATGAGTTTGCATGGAGATTGGCAGCGCATTTTATTTCCTGTTTTAATGCAGCAAAATGCAAGTAATCAATTTATCGTAGCAAGTCATTCACCGTTTATTTACGCCCCATATCAAGACAAGCAAATTATTCTAACTCAAAAAGAAGCTGTGACCGCGTAATGGCAAATATTCAATTTACACCAGATGAAATCATTGCGAATTTACAAGATACGCATATACCTACGGTTCTTGTAGAAGGAAAGTATGATTTTACGACATATCAAAAACTACAAGAGAAAATCGGTCTTTTAGAAGTCAATTTCATGCCCTGTGGAGGTCGCACCGCCTTACTCAAAATTTTTGAACGCCGCCACGAATTTCCGAACAAAAAAGTCCTCTTCATTGCGGATAAAGACCTGTGGGTGTTCACCGGAGTTCCAGCAGAATATGAGGAAGTCTTCTTTACACTTGGTTACAGCATCGAAAATGACTTATACCACGATGGCAAGGCGCGATTAGAGGAATTATTAGACCAAAAAGAACTGGAAAAACGCGATAAAATTGTGAAAAGTGTCTGCGATTGGTTTGCTTTTGAAGTGGAATTATGGAAAAATAATAAGGCACACGATAACAAGTTTTCTGATGTAAAAATATTGAACGAGTCGTTGATGCCGACAAATGAAACGAATTGGAGTGCCTCTTTTTTATCAGATAGAAATTACACAAAACCAGCACAAACCACACTCAATGACCTCCAAGTCAATTACCACCTAAAATTACGCGGAAAATATATCTTTCAAATCTATGACAAAATTTTCCAAGAGCGCAAGAAAAAAGGCGTAGTTCGTTTTCAACCAAAACAACTCGCTGAAATATGTTTGCGTGTAGGAATTGCTGATAATAAATCTAATACATCTATGAATCGCATGATAGCTTACGTCAAAACATCCTTCCAAATCACCTAAGCAAAACCCATAAAAAATCCTTATCTTTGCATTTAAAATTATTCATTCATTCACCATTCAAAATTCATTCATTAATACATGGCTACGCCAAAAACAGTTGCATTTTACACCCTGGGCTGCAAGCTCAACTACTCGGAGACTTCCGCTATCGGACGACAGTTTGAGCAGGGCGGCTATGGCGTGGTGAATTTTAATGAAGGCGCGGATATTTACGTCATCAATACCTGTTCGGTGACGGAGTTTGCGGATAGAAAATGCCGTAAAGTCGTGCGACAGGCATTGCGACAAGCACCTCATGCCAATGTTGTGGTGGTTGGTTGCTATGCTCAACTCAAACCACAGGAAATTGCCGAAATTCCGGGTGTAGATTTGGTTTTGGGCGCAGCGGAAAAATTTCGCATTTTGGATTATGTGGATAGCCTCTCGAAAGCTCCCGGCAACGGACTCGTACACGCAGGCGAGGTCACAGAGGCACGGGATTTTGTCAATGCTTTTTCATTTGGAGATAGGACACGCTCGTTTTTGAAGGTGCAGGATGGTTGCGATTATAAATGTTCGTTTTGTACGATACCTTTGGCGAGAGGGAAAAGCCGCAGCGATACCGTCGAAAACGTGGTCGCCAATGCCCAAAAAATCGCTGAAATGGGTGTAAAAGAAATCGTACTAACGGGCGTAAACCTCGGCGATTTTGGTAATGGCACGGAAGTCATCGAAGGTATGAAACCCAAGAAAGAAGCCATGTTTATCGACCTCATTCGGGAGTTGGATAGGGTAGAGGGCATTGAGCGATTTAGAATTTCGTCGATAGAACCAAATCTCCTGACCGATGAAGTCATTGAATTTGTGGCAACTTCGCGGCGTTTTGTACCGCATTTTCATGTACCGCTTCAGTCGGGTAATGACAAGCAACTCAAAGCCATGCGCCGCCGATACAAGCGCGAATTATACGTGAGTCGCGTAGCGAAAATCAAGGAATTGATGCCGCATTGCTGCATCGGCGTAGATGTGATTGTGGGCTTTCCGAACGAAACAGAAGACGATTTTTTGGAAACGTATCGCTTTGTAAATGAGTTGGATGTGTCGTATCTACATGTATTCACGTATTCAGAAAGAGAAAATACACTCGCTGCCGAAATGTCCGATGTCGTACCCGTACACGAGCGCAGACGCCGCAACGAAATGTTGAGAATTTTATCAGAAAAAAAGAAACGATATTTTTATAACCAACATTTAAACGAAACAAGAAAAGTGCTTTTTGAAAACAGCAAAACATCCGGACAAATGACCGGATTTACGGATAATTATATTAAAATCATCGCGCCGTATGACCCACTTTTAATTAATGAAATTGGCGAAGTAGATTTGCAAGAGATTGATAGTGAGGGAAATGTGCAAGTGGAAGTTTTGCATACTATTATAATTTAATCATTCCATACGCGATAGTGCTCTTCTCACCTGACGTTCATTCATACCGGGTTTTATTTCACAATTATTATATAATAGTTGTATGATTTCTTTGTCAATTTCTGCGTATTCGGTGACGTAGCCGAGGGAATCTTCCTCATAAAATATACTTTCTTGATAAAATATACTTTCAGGATAGTCGTCAGTATCATTGGGCAAACCTAATATCTGCGTCAACTCCTCTCTATAAATGCTACTGAATTTTCCTGTAAAAACTTCTGTATAATTCACAAAAAAAGTTGCTGATTCAATTTCACGTTTTCTGTTTACTTTGATATTTCCTGCCCCACTCGGCACAATACCAAACTCAAAATCATTAAATAAAGGTTCGTAAATTTCCACATAAGATTCAAAATCTGCAAATACACCAATAACATTTGCTTCTTCTTCGGTATTTACAACTTCAATAGATATCGGGTCGATTAACTCATTCAGTTCATCAATAACTCGCAGTTTTTCTTCTTCAAAATCATTATAACTCAAACCACCAAAATATATTTTTACATCTTTTTTCCATTTTGCAATATCTGTATTCGTCTGATATATCTCATTTCGCATCGCGACTTCAATGAAATAATTATGAGTAGGATTATCTAATATGATTTCATTCTTTTTACAAGAACTATTGATAACCAATATGATAAATAACAAGTTAAGTAGTATTTTTTTCATTATTTTATATTTAAAAGAAAGCAAGGCATAGCCGAATAGACCATGCCTTGCAAAAAAATTATGAACCTGCAGCTACTTTAAACATAGCGTATGTCAAACTATAACAACTTGATAAATAAGTTTTATCTTTTATATCAAGCCCCTGCATATCTCCCCGTATCATATAAACGGTAATGATAGCACCGGAAGGTATGTTTTCATCAATGCTTAATGTATATTCTCCATCATCGTCCACAAGAATCCGACTGCTCATCGAAGGAAGCCCAAAGGCGTGATTCCCCATTAGTTTGGATGAATAAGAAACCGCTATCCCGACTCCTTTATCATTATTATAGTCTGCATTCCATTTGAGTAGAACCTTCCTATCCATACCACCTATACTATTGAGCCCTGTGGTGGCTCTAATAGGTTCATTAATGACCAATTCAGTCGGACAATATACCTCAACGTTGCCACTCTCATTATTATTATTGATTAGGCTAACATTTACTGTATTACCAAATAAGTGCTTGGTAGTTTGTCTTTGATTTGCTTCTGTAGAGTATCTTGTATTACCAGAAGGTGATACATCGGAAGATAAATTAACATCACCTACCATTACATTGTCCATAGTAATAGTTGATTCTGAGTCATCCCAGAATTTTGCAATCGCTGTATTCTGTGCGTTCGCTATTGTGATTGGGTCGTCTCCGAATAGTTTTTTTCCTTGTATATTAATATATCCATCCCAGTCCCCTTTGTAGAGATTGGCAACATCCCATAAAGAAGGAATATTTACCTCATTAGTTGTCGGTGTCGGTTCTTCTTCACAAGAGGCAATTGTAAAAATAGTGATAAAAACACCGATATAAAACATTATATTTTTCATTCTATGTATTGTATTTGATTAGAAAAATTAGAGACAATCACAATCGGTCATCCCGATTTGAAAGTCTGATGTATCGAATATGAGTTCAACAGCTGAGTCTAAGACAACGTCTTCACGCATAGCTACAATAGTCTCAAAAACAGAATCTGAACAATTTTGACATTGCTGAAGGTCTGTGGCACAAGGTGTTCGAAGAATTAACCTAAAGGTTAAACTACCATCTCCCTGCTCAAAGTCAGGAATACGGAAAAGACCCAAATCTCCACTTTGAAATTCCATCTCATCGTAGTTAAATATTTCTTCAAAAGGTTCACCTGACTCACACATACCATTAATGTATAATTGAATATTGTATTGAGTTAGGTCAAAGAAATCACTTGTATAGACATCATCTATCTCTGTTGCTGTATTATCGACTTCATTTTGCAAAATCTGTAAATCACCAGAAGTATTCAGCATACAACTGTTTGCCCATTGTGCGAAATCAATCGGAAAGATGATAAGAAGATTAGTTTCTGAGTTGGGAGTCGAACAAGGAGATAGATAAGGCTCGTCAACTACTGGAAGGTTCGGTTCAATCGAACACTGGTCACATCCAATGAGCATAAAAATAAGGCCACCAAATATCAGGGTATAGAAATTTCCCCGATAACTTTTTGATAATAAAAACATTTTTACTAATTTTATAATTCGTTAATAAGTTTTGTACAGTCCCACTAAGCCGGACTGTCAGGCTTTGCCGTGTGGTTCTCCCGCTATGAGAACGGCACGGCTTTTTTATGTACGCTCGGTTATTCCTTGCAGGATACCTCGCTTTATCCATAGGCATATATTTTTACGTTACAGAAAAATACTGTACTCATGCAAAATAATTCGCATAAAGTGCATCGGGTGCATGAGAACAATAGACTTTGCTTAAAACTATAAAGATGAGACGGTTTTTCTAAGAAAAATTTAGGAGTCTCATTTGTTTGGATAAATTACTGATTATCAGTTATCTATTTGTTAACAATGCAAATGTACATATTTTTTTTTTTTTTTTTTTCAAAGATTTTCCAACTTTTTTTTGTTAAAGTTTTCTCATAAGTCTTTTTAAAAAAATATTAATTTCCACAAAACGACCTTCACTATGAAGGTCGTTTGTTATTTTTGCGGTTCACTTCGATAGACGATAGTCCATAGTCCATAGGTTCAAATGCCTACGTACTACAAACTATGGACTATGGACTATCGACTATCGACTAAAACATGTATCCAGATTTTTCATATTTTGTATCGGCTGTATTTGGCACAGATACGGGCGGCTTTTTTTCCTTGATTAAGACTTTTGGGCTTTTCTTGGCTTTGGTATTTGTGGTCGGTGGGTTTTTCTTGGTCGCAGAGATGAAGCGCAAAGAAGCGGAAGGCTTGCTGCCTGTAAAACACGTCCAAAGCTGGGTCGGCAAATCTGCTACGATATGGGAAATATTAAGCAATGCGTTGGTGGGTTTCTTGTTGGGATTCAAGGGGGTATATGCCTTTATGAACGGTCAGGAAATGATAGCCGATGCTCCAAATATTCTACTTTCAATGAAGGGCAATTGGATTGGCGGTTTGATAGGTGGGCTACTGTTTGGTTTTGCGCGATATTGGGAAAAAAACCGCGAAGTCCTGCCCACACCCGAACTACGAACCTTCAAACTACGCCCCTACGAGCAAGCTGGGAATCTAGTCATTCTCGCCGCAATTTCCGGACTGATTGGCGCAAAGCTTTTTGCGGTCATGGAAACTCCAAAAGCACTACTTGCCGACCCTATCGGAATGCTGTTTTCAGGAAGTGGATTGGCAGTTTATGGAGGATTGATTGGTGCATTTATAGCAATGCCTTTTTTCATTCGTCGCATGGGATTTAAAGTCATACACATTATGGATGCGGCTGCGCCTTCACTCGCGCTCGGCTACGGCGTCGGGCGCATGGGCTGTCACTTCTCCGGCGATGGCGATTGGGGCGACCCCAGTGATTTGGCAGACCGCCCCGACTGGCTTTCATGGCTACCCGACTGGACGTGGACGCACCATTATCCGCACAATGTCATCAATGAAGGCATACCGATTCCGGGATGTGAAAAGACCTATTGTATGATGCTCGAACCGGGCGTATATCCAACGCCGATTTACGAAATTATTATGGCGTTCATTATTTTTGCAATACTTTGGTCGTTGCGAAAGCGGATAAAAGTAGCGGGTTTGTTGTTCTTTATATACTTGTTTCTCAATGGTTTAGAACGATTCTCTATTGAGATGATTCGTGTGAATACAGATTATACGGTATTCGGCATTGCATTGACACAAGCTCAAATGATTGCCATTCTCTTTATGCTGACAGGGCTGACGCTTGGACTGGTTTTTTGGCGAAGGCATAAGGCGGGGAAGCCGATTGTGTTTTGAGCTTGAATTTTCTCAAAAAAAAGTCTAAATTTGATTCATGGAAAAATACAAGCAATATATCAGCATCAATCCTGAAATTCGATTTGGTAAACCCTATATCAAAGGTACACGTACTGCAGTAGTCGATATATTGAAGTAGTTGGCTGCCGGAGAAACACATGATAATATTATCACTGATTTTCCCAAATTAAAAGAAGAACATATCTTTGCTGCGCTTAATTTTGCGGCTAATCGTGAACAAGTGATTAAAATTTTGGCTGCCTGATGAAACTACTCCTTGACGCAAATCTTTCTAAGTCAATCACCACAAGGACTACTCGAAACCACGCTAATTCCCTTACTATTTGCAATACATTCATTACAATAAGTCTCACCATCACAGCCACATACGCCGGGGCAATCCTGCGTGCAGATACCCGAATGATTTTGCTCCATTTCGGCATCATAACAGTCGGTTGTTTCATCATCACAGGCTATCCAAGTCATTGCAAGGAGTAGCGTGAAAATAAATATAATTCTTTTCATTATTTTGTTCCTGATACATAATTAGCCGAAAATAATTTTTTAAACTTAAACTTAAACTGGTTCTTTGACAAATCCAGTGAAGTGAATGAAAATTTGGGCGTATCCCCCTCCTTATCAGTCGGGGGTCGGGCTATCCGGCACTCTCTCCACTCCGCTATCGCTACGTTACGTTCAAACAACACCTACT
>Ga0209295_1000340_pt1 | contig 27086 bp, 26 predicted proteins | sample Porto_5metaG_FD_187428 | JGI IMG/M metagenome (GOLD analysis project Ga0209295, IMG submission 187428) | Marine algal microbial communities from Porto, Portugal - Porto_5 metaG (SPAdes) (version 2) | ecosystem: Host-associated > Algae > Red algae > Unclassified | place: Portugal: Porto... | reverse complement strand
TGACGTTTATTTTGAAATGAATCGAATCAAAAATGACGCGAATACTCACTGTATTTAAGGATTTTTTGGTGAAGAGTCATTTTAAAAGAAATACTCAAAAAAGTAAATAAATTTGTGAAACAGTGTATTAGTAACGAGCAAATAATAAGTTTACGATTTCGACGAGATTATTTTGTCCTTTGTTATCTTCATTTAGTTGATTGATTTTATGCCCAAATATACCATTTTCCCACGAAAATGCTCCACGTGAAACGATTTTGCAAATCGCACACACCCACATTTCGATACAATGAATCACAGCAATGCAAATCCAAGTCGCATTTCAATATTAAAATCCGTATATTTGCAGCAGAAAAAATGAATAGACGTTTTGAGTACATTGTTGCATTAACGCATTACAATTCATTCATTCAAAATTTACTCATTCATTAGACTTTATTCCAAAATTAAGTTGTATTGCATGGAAATTAGGATTTTTTCGCTAATCGAAACTCATTTCGAGTCGCATACCCTGCATGGTACGGGACGAGAAATAGATGAAGAGTAGCGGAAAAAGACAATTTAGGAACGGGGGATAAATAAATTAAGTTTTTTGACGCCGTTATTTTTTTCTTTTTCGAGGCATGAAAACCGCGCATACCCAAGCTACGCAAGGATTTTCATAACGAAGAAAAAGGAGAAAAGAACAAGTCAAAATCTGAATTTATTTTTGCGTCGTTACTTAGTAACGATAAAATAATAAGTTCACGATTTCGACGAGGTTATTTTGTGCTTAGTTTTTCTCTTGAAGACAGGCGTTTATCTGGATAAATAACTGTTTTCAAGGGGAAAAATAAGCGCAAAAGAAACCGTCCAAATCGGGAAGTTATTGTTTTATCGTTACTTAGTGAAAGAAATTATTTTGGAATAAAGTCTATTCATTAGTGTATGGCAAAAAAAAGCGTATTTCGGGTTTATTTCGAGAGAATACCGGCACCATTTAGGAATAAATACCTCCTGACGGTGACGCTATTTGTGATTTGGATTACGTTTTTTGATAGAAATGACTTGGTTTCGCAGCGGCATTTGCAAAATATCATTGACGATATGGAAGCCAAAAAAGAACACTATCAAGTAGAGGTCGAAAAAGTCAAATTACAATCGAAAGCTCTACATTCGGATGCCGAGACACTCGAAAAATTTGCCCGCGAAAAATATTTGATGAAAAAAGACAACGAAGATATTTTTGTCATCGTTGAAGAGAAAGAATAGCATCATTAGACTTTATTTAGGAATATTTTGTATGCATGGAATTTTGTATTTTTTTGATAATCGAGCCTCATTTTGAGCTGCATACCCTACGGTACGGAGCGAAAAATAGGAGAAGAGTATCGGAAAAAGACAATGTTAGCTGCATACAAAATATTTCTAAATAAAGTCTATTAACGCATTAATAATATTGTCGCATTGCACCATTAGTGAAAGAAAATAAATAACTTGCCCCATTATGCTTGTTCTTTTCCCTTCTAAAAAACACAAAAAATAGTTCCGTAGCTATGGCTATGCAACGATTTTTTGAATTCTTTAGAAGGTTCTGCTGAAATAAGGATATTTTTAAATTATTTTATAATAAAAAATATTTATAAATAATTTATTTTTAATAATAAATAAATTACAAAATAATTTTAATTAATTAAAAAATGGCTATATTTCAGTGCGACCTTAGAAGAAAAAATTACGGCGCATTATGGAACAATTTATTTAATTTCTTTCACCTAAGGCATTGTTGCATTATAAATTCACTCCCCTAATCAAGTACGGGATTTCGTTTTACTCAACATTTAAAATTCACTCATTCACTCACTAATAATAGCATGTCAGTACTAGTCAATAAGAACTCAAAAATCATTGTACAAGGATTTACCGGAAAAGAAGGTAGTTTTCATGCCGAACAAATGATAGAATACGGCACGAATGTCGTTGGTGGTGTTACGCCGGGTAAAGGTGGACAAAAGCACCTTGATAAGCCTGTATTTAATACCGTATCCGAAGCTGTTGAAAAGGCTGATGCGGATGTTTCTATTATTTTTGTACCGCCGCGCTTTGCGGGCGACGCCATTATGGAAGCGGCAGATGCCGGAATTGGCGTTATCATTTGTATTACGGAAGGTATCCCTGTACAAGACATGGTGAAGGTGAAAGCCTACATCGAAGATAAAGATTGCCGATTAGTCGGACCGAACTGCCCCGGTGTCATGACTCCGGGCGAAGCGAAGGTTGGTATAATGCCCGGTTTTATTCACAATCCCGGACGTATCGGCATCGTATCTCGTTCGGGTACACTGACTTACGAAGCCGTTGATCAAGTCACCAAAGCCGGACTCGGACAATCAACTTGTATCGGTATCGGCGGCGACCCCATCGTAGGCACAACCACAAAAGATGCTGTCGAACTATTGATGAATGATCCGGACACCGATGGTATTATTATGATAGGCGAAATTGGTGGAAGCATGGAAGCTGACGCCGCACATTGGATAAAAGAGCACGGTACAAAACCCGTTGTCGGCTTCATTGCCGGACAAACTGCCCCCAAAGGCAGAACGATGGGACATGCCGGAGCCATCGTTGGTGGACATGCAGACACTGCCGAAGCCAAAATGGAAATCATGGAAGCCTGTGGCATCCACGTGGTCAAATCACCCGCAGCTATCGGCGAAACAATGGCAAAAGCTTTGAAAAACTAATTGACACAAATTTTTCGTAAGTAATACAGAAGCCTATCGGTTTTTACCGATAGGCTTTCTTTTTTATGTAAAAAAAACTAAATTTGAACTTGATTGTTGAACGAGAAAATAGAACATGAAAAATCTAATCTTGACTTTTGGTATAGTGTGTATAGTCGTTATATGCTCCTGCACCTATGATAATTTGGACGCAGCCGCTGTCATTCCTGCCGATTTTTGCGATAATATCACCGTTACTTACGATTTGAATATCAAAACAATAGTAGAGACGAATTGTGCTTATACAGGATGTCATCTTGCAGGCAGTGCGCCGGGCGATTTTAGCACTTTTGCAGGTATGCTTTTCCATTTAGAAAATGGCGGAATCGAAGACCGCGTCATTACTCAACGAGATGATGCTAATGCGGGTATGCCGCCAAATTATGCTTCAGGTCCAAAGGACTTGACATCCGAAGAATTCGATATTTTTATGTGCTGGCTCGAAACCGGCTATCCTGAAAATTAAAATTACTCTATAGATGATAGTCCATAATCTAAGGTGAAGCAATGTATTATTTGATAGGCAGGATTGACAATTTTGGACTAACTTAATTAGCTGATAAATAGTGATTTATTCACTCATTTGCACATTCACTCATTCACTCATTGCAACTTAATATGAAAAAAATCACTATAATTCTCCTTGCCTTTGTATGCCTTACACATACGTATGCACAGGAGCGCGAACTCGTACAACGTACCTTCAAATCTACCCGCGTTATCAATACTCATTCGGTAGAAACTTTGCAGAAAAACAAACTCGATTTTCGTGTTGGGCATCGCTTTGGCGACCTCGCCGGAGACGCCGGAGGTTGGGCTACTTTTTATGGGCTAGAAAATGCTTCGGATGTTTTGATTGGTTTTCAATATGGTATTACGGATAGACTCACTGCCGTACTTACTCGCACAAAAGGCGCAGGACCACACCGAGCCATCGTCAATGCACAACTCAAATATCGCGCACTCTGGCAAAATGATGAAATGCCCGTCTCGGTGACGTTGCTTGCCGGAACAGGATTTAGCACCATGCAAGCCAGCGAAAACCCCGAAGCACTCAATCGCTTTAAGAAATATTCGCATCGCTTTTCGTATGTCTATCAGGCGCATATTGCACGCAAATTTAACGATAGATTTTCCCTACAAATCACGCCAAGTTACATTCATCGCAATATTACCGCTTTCGATATTGACAATGATATCTTTAGTATCGGTGCAGCTGCGCGAGTGCAATTGTCGAAGGTCTATGCTATCCTCGTCGATGTCACTGCGCCTTTCTCTGAACAACATTCTAACGGAGATTTCACACTACCCGTTGGCTTCGGATTGGAAATTGATACAGGCGGTCACATCTTCCAAATCAACCTGACCAATGCACAAGGCATGGCAGAAACCGACTACATTCCCTACACCAATGCACTTTGGGCAGAAGGACAATTTAGACTCGGCTTCACGATTTCTCGTTTATTTAATTTGTAAATACGTAACACAGACATTCCTGTCTGTGCCGCGAAAGTACAGACATAGATGTCTGTGTTACATCGTGGTGAATTCCATTCACATGAAAAATATCGCTTTTGTTATCTTTTTGATAATCAGTATTATCATATTTGCTGCAAGTACTTTCATTGACAAAAATAATTTTGAAATCAATGAAAATACACCCGTCGCGGAAGTACTCTTGCAGCTCGGCGAACCTACGCCAGGCCATACTCAAAATAAAGAAACCACTAAGGATTTAGTGGCGATAGGTAAAAATATTGTCTTAAATGGTTTGAGTTCAAGAACGGGTGAGGGGGGACGTCGGCAGAGCAAGCACTTCGTCTGTACTTCCTGCCATAATGTGCAGCGCGAAGACCCTATTTTGAGCGTCAGTGATCCGGAGGCACGACTCGAATATGCACAACAAAACGGACTGCCTTTTTTACAAGGAACTACCCTGCACGGCGTCGTGAATCGCGAATCGTGGTATAATGGTGATTACGATAAAAAATACGACCCCAGAAAAATCAAACCCGCACAAACTGACCTCCGCGAAGCCATCCAACTCTGCGCTACCGAATGCGCACAAGGACGAGAACTAAAGGATTGGGAATTGGAAGGTGTATTGGCATATTTGTGGACTTTAGAGCTGAAAATGGACGACCTTGACCTCTCCAATGCCGACCTCCAACGCATCGAAAATGGTATTAATGACGCTTCACAACGTTCTGAATTAGTGCAATTTATCAAGTCAAAATACAGTCAAGCCTCTCCTGCCACCTTCATTGACCAGCCGGACAACCTCGAAGCAGGTTATCAATTAAAAGGCAATGCCGACAAAGGCAAACTCGTGTATGATTTGAGTTGCAAACATTGCCATGAAAATGGACGCTATTCGATGTTTGTTTTAGGCGATTCTAAGATGGATTATCGTTTCATGAAGCGTAATTTTACGAAATATACTCGCTACTCCACTTACCATGTTATCAGTTACGGCTATGCCACCAATGGCAAACGACAGTACATGCCCAACTATACTTTAGAGCGAATGAGCAGGCAACAAATTGAAGATTTAAGAGCCTTTTTTGAACGAGAAAGCGAGTAAGGGGAGAGGAAGAAAATAATCTATCCCAATGAAGTCGTTATTTTTTTGTAAGTTTGGCTAAATTTGACGCGCATAGCCGAGCTACGTAAGGAAGATTTAGTGAAACATATAATAAAAGTAACAATTCAGATGGATAGATTATTTTTTCGTCTTCCCTTAATCATTAACCATAAAAATGATAGAATCCGGTCAAGTCATCAATATCAATAGAACGATTTCCGCTATCGGTGAGCTTACGAATGTACTTGTCGAAAAAGCATTGGGAGAAGGTAAATATGGTACAATCTGGAAGTTGCGCGACCAAGGGAAAAAGGGGCAGTACTACGTCCTCGAACACTTGCGCGAAATACCTGACGAGGCATTGATTATGCGCTTGAAAGAAGGCACGGCAAAGCAGTCAGAATTGAGTATTTTGCCCCAAGCCTATGACCTCATTCAGTTGGAAGATGATAGCGTGATTATTTTGGGCGAATATGTGGAAGGCACGCCTTTAAGCGAATGGGCGGCAATGAGTATCAGCCGTCCGTGGGAAGCAAAAAAGGAAGTATTTATCCGATTATTGAAAGGCACAAAAGAAGTGCAGGCGCGCATGTCCGGCTTTCAATTGGATGCGAATAAGCTACTCGTGACGCCGGAAGGTGATGTTAAAATTTGCGGATACGGAATCATACAATATCCTGTACCTAAATTGTTTGTATTAGCGCACACCGCACCCGAAATCCACTCAAATAATGGCAAAGTGGAAAGTGCCGCACGTGCCAATGTCTTTACGCTTGGTAGTATTTTGTATACTTTTATTAAAGGAGAAGAATATTGGCGAGCTTTGGGGTACGAAACGCCGCCGTACTCCGCTATGACCGAAGCTGGGCAGCCGAAAGACGGCAATATTTTAGATGTGTTTGACCTAAGTTTTGAGTATCCTGTGGAAGTAGCGTCAGCAATTCGTATTGCGACAAATTTTCGTGCAGAAAAACGATTTAGCAATGTTGATTCGTTCTTACGACACTTCAATCAGGAAGCAATTCCGGAAGTCAAAGCATTGCCTGCCGAACCCGTTTTTAAACCCGAAAAAAAGCAGCCCGTCATGGCAGCCACACAGCCCATGCAGCCCCCGAAAACCAAAACAAAATTGCGAAAGGAATCAATCGCGGCACTCATTGCATTGTTAGCAATTTTGGTGTTGGGCGGTACGTATATGATGCGCAGCGGTACAGAAAAAGCCCCCTACCTTACCCTCGACGAGCGCAAAGATTGGAATATAGCAATTGATAAAAATACCGAATTTTACTACCGAAAATACCTCACCAATCATCCGAATGGCGAATATACGGCACTGGCTTTTGATATGATGGATAGCATTTATAATGCGCCGATTGACGAGAGCGAATTGCTGGGAACGCGCTTTACCGGAAAATACACACAATCTGCTGACCGCAAGGTTTTTTCGATGCGCTTCGATGACATCACGCCGAATGGCGGTGATTTAGATTTTAAGTGTAGCATCAATATGGGCGCACAACGCAAGGTACTTATCGGCTCTATTGATAGAAATGATTACATGATTTCTTTTGAGGAATTGGGCGAAGATTATCCAAAATTGAGCATCACAAACGGGCGCGTATATAAGCGCGAAGGCAAGATTTTTATCGAATCTACGGATGTAGAACAGTATTGGGTGCTACGAGATTGAACGTAAGGGAACTCGCAACAAATAACCTACCCAATCTACTTGTTCTTTTTCACTCACTCTGCGTTATGGAAATGGTCACTTATCTCGATAAACTCACGTTTCCGTGCCTTGATTGAGTAAAAAATAACTTCGCATCTTGGGTAGGTTATTTATTACGAGTTCCCTAACACAGATATTTTTGTCTGTACTCGCGACACAGGCAGGAATATCTGTATTGCGTTTCAAAAAAGACTCGCTTGCTTGCCAAAAGCCATAGGGTTTTCGAGCATCAGCAGGTCTTGTTTGATGTGGATACCGCCATTGTAACCCACAAGGCTACCGTTGATGCCGATGACGCGGTGGCAAGGCGCGATAATAGGAATTGGATTTTGATTGCAAGCTCCGCCGATAGCTCTGACGGCTTTTCTATCGCCGATTTTTATGGCGATTTTCAGGTATGAAACCGTCTGCCCGTAGGGAATTTCCAATAATTGCTTCCACACTTCTCGCTGAAAGTCCGTACCGTGAAAGGTCGTTTTTATCGTAAAAAAAGTACGTTTTTTGGCAAAATATTCTTCCAATTGGGCGAAACATTCATCAAGACAGGCAGGGACATTGGCACGCACGGCATGGGGCGGAAATTCACTGAAAATTTTGATTTCAGTGACGCCCTCCGACACGCTACCCGTAATTTTTAATAAGCCTATCGGAGAATCAAACCAGCCGCTTTGCTGCATTTTTAATCGTTTTGCTTGTTTGATAAATACTGTGATTGTTCGTCTCCTGCGTGAGGGATAGGAGGTGTTGTTTGAACGAAATGTAGCGATAGCGGAATGGAGAGAGTGCCGGATAGCCCGACCCCCGACTGATAAGGAGGGGGACACGCCCAAATTGTTTATATCACTGGATTTGTCAAGGTACTATAATGCTTCGATTTATCAATGATTTGTAAATCGAAGCACTAGTTTTTTATCCAAATAAACCGGGTAATTCCATTCCCGGAGGAAGGATACTCGACATGGCACTTTTTGCTTCCTCTGCTGCTTTCATTTTTGCTTCTTCGGTCACGCGATTGAAAGCGGTGATGAGGAGGTCTTCGAGTTCTTCGGCATTTTCGGGGTCGAGCAAGCTATCGACAACTGTAACGCTGGTCACAATCTGATTAGCATTGGCGAGTATTTTGACTCTGCCGCCGCCCGATTCGCCATCTACCATGATACCGTCAAGTCGTTTTTTTAGGTCGTCTTGCATCCCTTTAAATTGGTCTAACATAAATAATGCTTAAATGAAGTCCATAGTCGGTAGTCCATAGGTAAACGTGAAACGTTTCGTGGGTGTCTATGGACTATCGACCATTGACTATCGACTGATTAATTTTTAACTATTTTTTGTACTGAAATTAGTTTATCTAATTGTATCGAAATAATATATAAACCACTCGCTAAGTGCCTTATATCAATTTCGGATTCATTTGATGTAAAATCAGCCGCTAAGATACCTGTACTATTGTAAATTTTAATATTAATCGGCTGATTTTCTGTACCAATAATATTTATTTTATCTTTCGTCGGATTGGGATAAATGGAAATAGTGTTGTTTCTATTCACCTCTACGCTGACAGTTTTTGAATATTCAAAATCGCCATTCGTATCAATTTGTCGGAGTCGATAATAGTTCACCCCTCTTTGCGGATTTTGGTGAATGTGACTGTATTTATCGGCTATATTGTGTCCTTCTACAAAGCCAATTTTCTCCCAACTTGTCCCATCAATACTGTGTTCGATTTCAAAGCCACTATTATTGGTTTCGGAAGCGGTTTGCCAATCAAGTAAGGTGGTATTTTGTTTGGTCAATGATGCTGTAAAACTGGTAAGTTCGATAGGCAGATTAGTTTCCAGATATTCAAACGAATGGATAACCGTCTCACCATTGAGTTCTATATCAAACCGCCAAGTGCCGAAAGGTCCTTCTTCGGGGAGGTCACGCGGCCACCACCACCAAGAGGCATTAAAATTTTGTTGAAAATTTTGATTCCACGTATCCCAAACCGATAAATCCGGTCTGCGGATAGTATATGTGGCGGTCTGCCCCACAGTTTGGTCTTTATAGTACGCACCGACGTATACCGTTTCTCCCACTATAAAATTATTATTAAAATTGGTCACTTCATTGGCTGCCGGACAATCGTGTACGGGGGGGGCGCTATGTGTGAGTGCGGCGTTGATACGCATCTGATTATAAGGGAGTTGTGTTTGCCACCATGAATCACTGTTTAGGTTATTGCAATTGCCTTGATAGGGGTCAATCAGGTTGCCTGCATCATCGCGTACTTCAAAGTGGAGATGTGCATTATCTGACATACCCGAACTCGCCACCACGCCGATGTATTCTCCTTGTGCAATAGAGCTGCCTATATCTTTGGTTGTCAGCGAGTTGGACTTTAGGTGTCCGTACCAAGCTACCGATCCGTCGGCGTGTTGAACATAGATGGCATTCCACTGATTTTGATTATTCCACTGACAGTTTTGGTCAAATTGACCGTCTTGTTTGAAAACAATCGTTCCGGCTGCTGCCGAAATCACTTCTACGAGGTTATTTTCATACGAATACCACGGGAAGGGCCAAGTAAAAAAATCTGTGCCTTGGTGTCCGTTATAACTTCTTGCATTACATTTATAATCTACAATACCTGCGGTAGCATCGTGATCTACGTAGTTTGAAACACCATAAAAATTACTATAATCCAATGCCGCCGTTTTTTGCAAGGGAAAATCAAAACTGACGATTTCCGGGTTGGTGTTTGTTTTTAGCAAACTCGCTGCTTTTAGTTGTTGTATATTTTCTTCGAGTTGTTTTTTGATGAACGCCCTTTGGCTGCCCGAAAGGCATTTGTTTTGTGAGGTGCTGTGTTCGATACCTCCGCCGCCGGGATTAACTGTCGGATTGGATTGGGAGAAAGCAAGTGAACATGTAATGAGTAGTGTGGATAATACGAAGCATAATCTTTTCATAATATCTTGATTTTTAGATAATTGTAAATAAAGTGATTGAGGAAATAGGTAATCGGGTAATTAGGCGTTGCTGTTCACCTAATGTTGTTAGCCGTTATTCGTTTTACAACTTATTAATGATAAGTAATGCCAACTAAGAGTTGATTTTTTACTAAATTTTTGATTGTCAGTAATTTTTAAATTCATTTAAATAGAATATTTTTTTAACAAATTAATTAAAAAATGCTTTTTAATTGACAATCAATAATATACATATATTTTTAAAATGTCAAAAATTGATTATAATATTTTACATATAATTGATAATCAATTAATTTTAACTCTTAGTTGGCATAAGTAATTTAGCCTTGACAATAGCTATCTATCATTTCAAGCGCAAACCACTGATTAGGGAGGACAAAGATAATAACAATTCAGACGGGTAGGTTGTTTTTTTCGTCTTTCCTAACTCACCAACTCAATTCGGTTTTTCCATGACCGTCCCGCATTTATCACAAGTACGAAGCGATTCCGAGCCCATAAAATTATTCATTACAACAGGCAATTGATTGACGATATCCGTCATTTCAAATTTATCTTCATGTAGTTTGTGATTACAACTTTCGCAAAACCACATCAATTTATCGACCTCACCGGCGGTGCGGTATCGTTCTATTACCAAACCAATCGTGTTAGCTGGTCGTTGTGGTGAATGCGGAATGCGCGGCGGCAAAAGAAACATTTCCCCTTCTCGAATTTGGATGTCTTCGGGTGTACCGTCTTCATTGATGATTTTGAGCGTGATGTCTCCTTCTATTTGATAAAATAGCTCTTCGCCATCCTCAAAATGATAATCTTTTCTACCATTCGGTCCACCGACGACCATGACGATGTAGTCTTCATTTTCGAGATAAACCTGCTTATTACCTATAGGCGGTTTGAGTAAGTGGCGGTGTTCGTCCACCCAACCTTTTAAATTAAATGGTTTGCGTATTTTTGTCATAGCAAATTAAGTTGTCTGTGTTACGATTATATTTAAGGAAAGACGAAAAAAATAACCTACCCGTTTGAATTGCTCTTTCTCCATATATTTCCTCAACTTCTCCTTGAGTAGCTTGGCTATGCGCATCGAATTTGAGAAAATATATGAAAAAAATAGCTGCGTCAATTCGAGTAGTTTATCTTCTTCGTCCTCCCTTGTCATGTGTTCGACCCGTTCGAGGTCTGTGGGCTTAGCGTATATACTAAGACTTTTTCTTTTTGTATTATGTCTTTGATGGATTGTAATTCTTGACCTTCCTCTACCAAATCTGTCGTATCATTTACAGAAAGGATAGTTACGCTTTGTTCAAATTGCTTGATTTATCGGATGCGTTCTTCGGTTTTTTCCGACTTATTTGCGCCAAAATACAGTTCTCCCAACACAATGGACGGCACATACGCTTTAGTCAGAACCAACTGATTAGTAGCCGTTTGTTTGCCTCGAAAGATGTCGATAATAATATTCGAGTCAAGGACGTATTCACCATTCATTTGTATCTATTTTCGTGATTCTTGTACCGCACTTTCAAATATAGACGCTTCTTCCTCGCTCCATACTCCGGCAAAATCCAAAATGCCGGAGTTTTGTGATACGGTATGTGTTGCCTCTTTTTCGGGCAAGTCGTCCTCTCTAATTTTTTTTAAAATGCCTTCTACAATCTTTAGTCTTTCGACCACACTGTATGTATTGGCAGTTTGTATTAATTGATTTGTTGTCATTTTCGTATTTTTTATTGCAAAATACAATTTTTCTCGCACTTCCACAAATAAGGAAACGTAAAACGATTTTGCAAATCGCTACATTCGCGCAGGGCGGTTTGCAAATATTTTCTACTTACCTTCTGTCTCTTTTTCCATTAAATTTTCTAAAGCTATCAGTAAATCAGGTAGGTGTTCATCTTTGGTGTTCCACAATATTTGAGGATTTACCATGTAATAATCGTGGACTAATACGTGGCGAAGCCCTTGTATTTGTTTCCATTCAATGCTGTCGTATTTGTCTTTTAGTTCGGTGGTGATTTGGTAGGCAGCTTCGCCAATGACTTCAAAGTTTTTGATGACCGCATCTTGGACGAGTTCATTTTTGAGAAATTCATCGTAGCTGAATCCTTTGGTGTAGGAAAAGATTTTGTTGATACTTGCAGTCATGTGTTCGACCCGTTCGAGGTCTGTGGGTTTAGCTGGCATATACTAAGACTTTTTCTTTTTGTATTACGTCTTTGATGGATTGTAATTCTTGACCTTCCTCTATCAAATCTACCTCTCTTCCCGTCTTGTCAGCGAGTTCGTCTTTCATTTGAATGAGGTCAAACAAAGTAATTTTATTAGGCTTCTTAAAAACCAGCAAAATATCAATATCGCTGTCTGCACTTATTGAAGTATTTCGGGCAAATGAACCAAAAACATAAGCCTTTTCCACCGGTTTACCGGAAAAATAATCTTTTATGGATTCAAAGATTTTATCTCTACTTTTCTTTACTTGTGTACCTTTTCCTTCTTTTTTTAACCTTCTTTTAATAATGTTCAAAACTTCATCTGCATATTCTGATGTCCGAATTTTATAGTAAATACTTTCGCTTAAATATTTGGTCATCAGCTCTTTATGTGACACCTTATAGATTTTCGCTAAGTCCTCAATGATGCTTTCGGGAGCTTCTTTTTCGTTCCGTTCTATTTTGCTCAACAACTCCGGGCTATGCCCAATCTCCTCTCCCACAAACTTGAGTGTATAGCCCAAATTGGTTCTCAAATCTTTTATTTTTTCTCCAAATGTTTGTGATTTCATACCATTTTCCGCTTTAATTTTATGGCAAAATACAATTTTTCCCGCACTTCCACAAATAAGGAAACGTAAAACGATTTTGCAAATCGTTCCGCGCGAGTGGCGATTTGCAAAATCGTTTTATGCCTCACCAATCACTTTTCTGACATCTTCAATCAGTTGCTTCGTGGGTTCGAGAATGGACTGCACATCATCTTTCGTAAAATCAAAAAAATCACTGTAATCGCCTTTTTGTCTCCAATCGAACAAGTCGGAATAGGCTCTGCCCAATTCGACTTCAATCATACCCGTTTTGACGTAGTGAAGAAAAAATTGTGTCTTTACTCCTGCGTGTGTTTTCGTGTTAATTTCTGCCTGAACCAATAAGGCACTTATGGCATAATAGGCAGCGTAGTAAAGACGATTGACGGATGAATTCCACTTTTCATGCTTGATAAGTAGTTCGGCGACTTCGAGGGTTTCGACGGACTTTTCGAGTCGGTATTTGATGTATTCGTTGCGTTCGGTTAGATTCATATTGCGATGCCTTCTTGAGCAATATTCTGATATAATGGCGTGACACGAAACTTACCTTCCCACTCGTTTTTGGATTTGACGAGCGTGGAAATGGCTTGCCCAAATTGCAGCTCTACTTCAAATAATTTGTGCCTGAATTGTTGCTCCTCCTTTATTCCGGCAGGATAAGGCACCAAAATCAGGACATCCCAATCAGACTCTTCTTTTTCCTCGCCTCGCGCCCGCGAACCATATAATATGATTTCCGACTCCGGTTCAATGGCTTTGACCGATTGTCTGATGTGTGATAATATGTTTTCTTTGTCTGTCATATTCTGCAAAATACAGTTTTTCCCGCACATCCACAAATGAGCAAACGTAAAACGATTTTACAAATCGTTCCGTGTGAATGACGATTTGCAAAATCGTTTTACGTGCTCCAAAATCTTAAAAGAGCAACGTCATTCCGCACCCCGATGCGGAATCTGCCCTGTCTTGGCACGAGGTCAGGCAGGAGCTTCTGTTTAAAATGGTGCTAAATGCCAAACAGATACCGCATCAAGTGCGGTATGACGGTTGATTTTTAACATAGATGATTAGGTGTACTTCTCAATTTTTCTCTTTTTACTTGCAGTTGCTTGTTTTTGCCCTTCATAATTAATATCAGGATAAAAATCTTTTATGTCAAGGATTGAAATGTAATTATCTGGAATGTTTTTAATAAGATTATACTTTGTGATAAGTTGTTTGTTTTCTGTAATCGAATCTGATAATTCCCAATTTTTACCAAGTGTTGATAATGAATTAAAAAAGAAAAGTACCTGCTCTTGGGTTGAGAGTTGCGCTCGTAAAGTTTTTATATACTCATATTTCTTTTTATAATCCAAAATTTCTGTTGGTTGGTTATCAATATAATTCACAGTTTGGTATAAATGCCGAAAGTAGTGCCCTAATCTTGAATGATGACCACTGAATATTTGATAAGGAATATCCACTTTATTATATTCACTTCTCATTTTGCTATATTCAACAACAATAACATTCAAGATTTCATCATTGTAATTGTCTAAGTATTTTCTTACCATGTTCGATGTGTGCTTTCCCGCAGCACCGAAGAAAAAACTGATATATGCAATGTTAATTTTTTCACCAAGATTAAGTTTTTGAATATCAGGATTTTCCATTTTATTAATAAGAGCAAAACTATTGTAGAACTCTCTTTGTAATAACCCAAAAACCTCTCTGCCCTTAATTTCACTTTCTCCTTTAATTTTGTTGTTGGGAACTTTTATCTCCAAACAGTTCTCTCTATGAATTTTGATTAACTCAAAAAATCTATTTTCGATTTGCTGCCTTTTAATGTCTATTTCCTGACTTCTTAAATTAAGAATTAGCAAATACACACCAGCCAAAGAAAATAATGCCCCCACAAGACCTCCGATAAATGATCCGAAGTGGTCGAAAATAACAGTATTAATATTTCCACTAAAATTTAAGCCCGATACTTTAAAGGTAAACAATAAGATAGAAATTACAATTATTGTTATACCACCTTTTATCAACCAATTTGCATACTTATCGTATCTATTAAGGTTACTCATTTTTATTTCACTTATATTTTTGACGAATGAATGCGAATATCTGACTTTCAAACGAAAAATTCAAAATTTCAATCACATATTCCTACGATACTGCCCCCCCACCTCATACAGCGCATTCGTCACCTGCCCGAGTGAGCAAAATTTCGTTGCTTCCATCAGTGCTTCAAAAAGATTTTCATTGGCGATGGCTTTCTGTTGTAACGTGCGGAGAGCTGCGCCGGAGATGTGTTGTGCGGCGGCTTTCAGATTGTTGAGTGTGGCGATTTGGGCTTCTTTTTCGTTGGTAGTGGCGCGGATGACTTCCTGCGGGATAATCGTCGGCGACCCCTCTTTGGAAAGGAAAGTATTGACCCCGATAATCGGGTATTCGCCCGTGTGTTTCAGCATTTCGTAGTGCATACTTTCCTCTTGGATTTTGCCGCGTTGGTACATCGTTTCCATGGCACCGAGTACGCCGCCGCGCTCCGTGATACGGTCAAATTCCGTCAAAACAGCTTCCTCTACCAAGTCCGTCAGTTCTTCGATGATGAAGGAGCCTTGTAGTGGATTTTCGTTTTTCGCCAAGCCGAGTTCATGGTTGATAATCATCTGAATGGCTACGGCGCGACGTACCGACTCTTCGGTCGGTGTGGTGATGGCTTCGTCGTAGGCATTGGTGTGGAGTGAGTTGCAATTATCGTAGATTGCGTAGAGGGCTTGCAGCGTGGTACGGATGTCGTTAAACGAAATTTCCTGTGCGTGTAGCGACCTGCCCGATGTCTGAATATGGTATTTTAATTTCTGTGAACGCTCGTTGGCATCGTATTTTTCGCGCATGGCTTTCGCCCAGATGCGTCGCGCTACACGCCCGATGACGGCGTATTCAGGGTCGATTCCATTGGAAAAGAAAAAGGAAAGGTTCGGTGCAAAATCGTCAATATTCATGCCCCGCGCCAAGTAATATTCCACAAAAGTAAAGCCATTCGACAGCGTAAAAGCGAGTTGGGAAATTGGATTCGCGCCCGCTTCTGCAATGTGATAACCGGAAATCGACACGGAATAAAAATTTCGCACCGCATGGTCGATAAAATATTGCTGCACATCGCCCATTAAGCGGAGTGAAAATTCGGTAGAAAAAATACAAGTATTTTGCGCTTGGTCTTCCTTCAAAATATCCGCCTGCACCGTACCGCGAACGGACGATAAGGCTTTAGTTTTTAATTCATTATAAATTGGTGGGTCGAGAACTTCATCGCCCGTAATTCCCAATAATAATAAACCCAACCCATTATTGCCTTCGGGCAAATCACCTTCATATTTTGGTCGCGGTAGTTTTTGGTCGTCAAATTTCGCTTTTAATTTCGCTTCAACGAGGTGTTCGAGTTTATTTTCACGAATGTAAAACTCACACTGCTGGTCAATCGCGGCGTTCATAAAAAAGGCGCAAATCGTAGCGGCGGGTCCGTTAATCGTCATCGAAACGGAGGTTGTTTTTTCGCACAAATCAAAACCCGAATACAGTTTTTTTGCATCATCCAAACAACAAACCGACACACCCGAATTGCCGACTTTTCCGTAAATATCGGGTCTGTAATCGGGGTCTTCGCCGTAGAGTGTCACCGAATCAAACGCCGTCGAAAGTCGCGTGGCGGAAGTGTCGGACGAGAGGTAATGAAAACGGCGGTTGGTGCGCTCCGGATTGCCCTCTCCGGCAAACATTCGCGTAGGGTCTTCGCCCTTGCGTTTGAATGGAAATACACCCGATGTAAAGGGAAATTCTCCCGGCACATTTTCCCGCAAACTCCAGCGCAATATCTCGCCCCAGTCTTTATAAGGCGGCAAACTCACCCGCGGGATTTTGTTATGCGAAAGCGAAACCGTATGGGTCGGTACACGTATTTCCCGGTCACGAACTTTATACATATATTCGCCTGATTTGTAGGCATCTACCTTGTCGTTCCATTGCTCAATCAGTCGGCGATTTTCACCCATTAATTTCAGTTCAATATCTTCGTAAGTCTTGCGTAATACGTTGGCGGTTTCCGTGTCACCATTTTCTTCTACTATCGAAATAGTGTTTTGAATACCGAATAATTGACGGGCAATTTCACTTTGTTGTGTCGATTGTTTATCGTAATTTCTACATACATCGCTAATCTCGGAAAGGTAGCGGGTGCGCTTGGGCGGAATGATGTAAATTTTCTCGCTCATTTCGGTGGCAGAAGCGAAACTGGACTGCAAATCTGTACCTGTTTTTTCGGTAATTTTATTCATCAAAGCTACATAAAGGCGGTTCATGCCGGGGTCGTTGAATTGTGAAGCTATCGTACCAAAAACGGGCATGGTATCGACGGCATCTTCCCAACGATTGTGGTTGCGTTGGTATTGCTTTTGTACATCGCGGAGGGCATCGAGTGCGCCGCGTTTGTCGAATTTATTGAGTGCGATAATGTCGGCATAATCCAACATATCTATTTTTTCCAACTGCGTAGCTGCGCCATATTCGGGGGTCATCACGTAGAGCGACGCATCCGAAAAATCAACGATTTCGGTGTCCGACTGACCGATGCCAGAAGTTTCCAAAATGATGAGGTCGAAGTCCGCCGCTTTGAGGACGTCGAGGGCATTTTCGATGTGTTTGGAGAGCGCGAGATTGGACTGTCGCGTAGCCAGCGAGCGCATATATATACGCGAGTGGTTGACGGCGTTCATGCGAATACGGTCGCCCAAAAGTGCGCCGCCCGTCTTGCGTTTGGAGGGGTCAACGGAGACAATCGCCAGCGTTTTTTCAGGAAAATCAATCAAAAAACGACGTATCAATTCATCCACCAAACTCGACTTACCCGAACCGCCCGTACCCGTGATGCCGAGGATCGGCGTGTTGGTTTTGGCGGCTTTTATTTTGATGTCGGGTAGCCATGCCGCCGTCTCGTCGGGCTGATTTTCGACGGCAGAAATGAGTCGCGCAAGGGCGTAATTGTCGCGCTTGGGTAAACCTTTGAGTTCGCCGTTGATGCTTTTTCCGGTGGGGAAATCGCATTGCTCCAAGACGTTGTTTATCATGCCTTGTAAGCCCATCGCACGCCCATCGTCGGGCGAGTATATGCGTGCGATACCGTACTTGTGTAGTTCCTCAATTTCCGTTGGCAATATCGTACCGCCACCGCCGCCAAATATTTTGATATGTCCCGCACCACGCTCTTTAAGAAGGTCGTACATATACTTAAAAAATTCGTTATGCCCGCCCTGATAGGAGGTAATCGCAATGCCCTGCACATCCTCCTGAATGGCAGTATTGACTATCTCATGCACCGAGCGATTGTGCCCCAAATGGATAATCTCGGCACCGGTACTTTGCATGATGCGCCGCATGATGTTTATCGCCGCATCGTGTCCATCAAACAGCGAAGCTGCCGTGACGAGGCGGATTTTGTGCTTGGGTTGGTAGGGTGTGGCGGTTTGGTATGACATATTGTTGTGATTGTTATGTTGCTGCCTTCATCATTGTAGAGAAAATTCATGAATTTTCTCTACAATGATGATATCGCGTTTTTAAACAAAAAAAATGGATAGGTGGTTGGTGCGAAGATAGGGAATTTTTGGGTTTGGTGCAGATGCCTATTTTTGGGGATTACCATAGACTACAAAACATCAATCCGTCCTCGCTCATCCACTATCACCTTTTGTCCATTTTTAGCAGCAAAAGCGAAACCATTATAAAAGGGTTCGAGGGAATGAAAGCGGGCGGAGTAGATGGGCTTACCTTCAAAATCAATGTGCATCCAACCGTCTGCATCCTTTGCAGTGGCAAAACCTTTGTGATACACACCCAATTCTTGATACCATTTGCCGTGTAAAAAATCGCCCTTTTTATCAATGTGCGTAAATGACTGCCCTTCATTCATCGCGCAAGCAAAACCGTATTTGAAATCACCAACATATTGATATTCACTTTTATAGACTTTGTTTCCATTAATATTGATGTGATGATAATTACCGTTTTGAGTGCGTACTGTACACAGGTTTTCTTGGAAATTACCCGTCCATCTATACGAAATCTTATTGATAGGAGTTCCTGTTTCATCAATAATGCGCCAGCCGGATTGTTCCATAACGGATGCCCGATTGTCGTAATATCCGAAAGCGCGAATGTATCGTGGCGTATAGATTGCCTTGCCAGAAATGTCGATATGATACCAACCTGTTTCGTCTTGTACGGGCGCGATTCCGGGTGCGTGAAATTTCAAAGCATCCAAATACTTTTGTTCAAAAATGGCTTGTCCTTCGTAGGTAAATGTCTTGGTAAATTCATTGAGTGTGATAGCTTTCCAATCGTGCTTCATGTCGTACAGGTTTTAATTTTCCATTAATAATAACCGCATCCAAACTCATCGCTTGTGCGGACGCACGCGCTTCTTCGGGCAGTTGTACTATCGGTTCGCCTTGCTGATTAAACGAAGTGTTTATCAGCCCCAACACGTCATATTTTTCATCCAAATAATCCAGCAAATCATACATAAAAGGGTTTTCATTTCTATGTGTAATCATTTGGATACGAGCGGTATTGTTTTGATGGACGACTCCCGCGAGTGCTGTCCGATATTCGGCAAGTATTTCTACATCCAACAACATATAAGCTGCCAAATGATGTACTTTTTGACCACTGACTTTGTGTGCATTTCGCGCCAACATGATAGGAGCAACAGGGCGATACCACTCTCGTTTCTTACATTGCATACTGACTTTTTGAGCAATTTTGCGCGAGTCAGGACGAACAATAAGGCTGCGATTGCCCAAAGCACGAGGTCCGACTTCGGCTTCGCCATTACAAATGCCAATGACTTGCCCTTTCATGATGCGCAGGGCAGTTTGTGCAATATCTTTTTGTGAATAAGACAATTGGTTTTTAGGTAAATTGATGTTGTTGAGATAAGGGCTGTGGACTTGGATGTTGATGCCTTTTTTCCACTGCACAAAAGCCGCTGCACCGATAGATAAGCCGGAATCATTGCAGCAAGGCGGAATGAAAATATCCTTGAAAATATTCCGTCGAATGAGCTCGGAATTGGTGACGATATTCAAAGCACAACCGCCTGCATAATACAAAAAATCCGTCTGTGTACGTTTTTGTAAGTCAATAAATTTCTGAACCACCTCGTCTTGAAATTCGGCTTGAAAAGCCGCTGCAATATCCATCAAAAATGGGTCTTTGTCATTGCTTAAATCGCCTGTCCAATCAAAATTTTGTTGTGCTGAATGGTAAAAAACGGATGTGTCGTGCCAAATATCCTTGAAGAAACCATTGTCTCTCAACCAATTACGAATATCGGTACGTGCTTTGCCCATAGCGGCATATCCCATGAGTTTCCCGGCTACGCTGCAATGCTCGCCCGGCTTCGCGCCTATGATGGCGAATGTCAAGGCGTTATCGTTGAAAAATTTGGAGAGGTGCGACATTTGCCAATGATATTCTAAACAGCCTAAACGCCCGCTTTTGTACAAAAAAGCGGAGAAATTGCCGAGACTCGCCCCACCGTCAAAATGAACGAGTAAGCTATTGTCTTTCAAATTTCCATAGAAGGGCAGACAGGAAAAAACGTGTGCCAATTCGTGTGAAATTTCGTAGGCTTGTATCTCTTTTCCTTCCCATTTTCCGTGCTGAAACCAAGCCGAAGCTGCCTGTAAATCCGTTGAGACTTTCTGCGTAGAAGTCGGCTCAATTCTAACGTTTCCATTTTGTGAAATAAAGGCGCGACCTGCAAAAGAATTGACCGAAATGACTTCAAAGGTATCGGGAAGTTCGAGCATTTTTTCATCTAATAATTCTTCAATAAATATATGCAACCGATTGTCGTATTTGCGGCGTGTGTAGCGTTCAAGGTGAAGGTACTGTGTAATTTTTCCGTTCTGCATCACGCATACATTATGGTCGTGCGTGAATCCGGGATATTTAAAATCATTCCGGTCTTGAATGCCATAAATGGCGAGTGTGGTGGTCATAGTGATTTTTATCTAAAGTAAATGAAAAATACGTGTTTTATTTCAAGCCTATCCTCGTCCTGTTGTCTTGCGTTGCCCCTAGCGTAGAGAAAATTCATGAATTTTCTCTACGCTAGGGTTGGATGTGCGTTCTATTTACATTGATTTGATATTAAAAGCACCCAATTTTTCTTTCAATGCTTGCTGCATTACCGCATCTACACCCTGATAAGAAAAATACGCAGCTATGCTACCTTGTTTTTGAATTTCATCAAATAACATATTTAATTTTTCGGGTACCGTATCTTGCTCGCTTGCCAGATAATCTTGCATAACGGCTTCATTATCAGTCCCAAGTAAAAGTTGTATTGATGCCAAAAGCAAGCCTGTACGGTCTTTTCCGGCGTGACAATGTACCAAAACTGCCCCTTCTTGCGTATCCAAAATCGCTTGAATAGCTTGTTTGAAATAAGGCTGACAAGCCAAGATGAAAAAGCGATAAGCAATTTCTATTCCCGTGCCTTGATGATGTTTTTCGACAAACCATTCCGGCTGATCCCACGGGTCAAACGGCGCATGAACGTAGTTGACGCTTGCTGTAAGTGCCTCGTCGTAAGGATATTCTTTCAACTCTCGCGGTGCGCGGAGGTCAATAATGGTTTTGATATTTTTTTCACCCAAAACAGTTTTGGCTTCCGCCATATTCGGATGAATGGAAAGCGTAGCTGCACGGTATATTTTTGCTGATTTCAGTGCCGGAATAAAGCGATTATAATCTCGCCAATTCTCGAATTTCGCACTTAATCCTTCGGTTTTCTCATATTGCAATTTTGACATAATGATATTTTTTTATAATTATTTAACAAATACTGATACGGCTCACTATTTAGCACATCTTTGATGCTTTGATTTTGGATATTTCCAAAATCGCCCAGGGTTTGACGGAGTTGGTCGGGGGCGCAGCAAGGGGAAAATTTGCCCGTAGCTGACACCCATAATTCCTTGTTGAGAAAAGGACAAATATAGTCCTGCGGAACGGCATTTTGTTCGCCTTCTTCGAGTGGGATAATGTTTTCGAGTAAGACCTGTTCGCCGTTGGTTTTTAGGTGATTATCTCGCGCTCGATAGGCTTCTTTTACGTAACCGTTCCAGCGTTTTATGGCGGCTTGATTGCGTTTCATATTGAGGTCTTCAATTTCATCAAAATGCGCCCAAAGTTGATGCCCTTTGACTCTATCGACACCAAGTTCGGCAGCCAGTCGGATGATGTCGGCGAGTTCGTGCATGTTATTTTCCATAAAGGTCAGTTGGAATGTGACCCGACAGAAATAGCCTGTTTTTTGGTGTATTTCATCCCGCGTTTTGATGAATTGGCGGACATTTTCCACGCATTGTTCAAAGTCAATTCCGAGCATCACTTTAGCGGCAGTTTCGGCAGTAGCACCGTTCCACGAAATTTTGACATCGGTAGTATTTGGTACAATAAGTTGCGCCCATTCCTCCACCGTTTTTTTCGGAAAAGTGCCATTGGTCGTCAGGTTAATTTTGATGCCTGTTTGTTGGCTGAGGGTAAATATTCGGTCAAATCCCTTGTAAAGCAGCGGTTCGCCCATCGTAGAAGGAATAATCTCACGGACACCCAACGCCTTTGCTTGTGCGAAGATTTTTTCCACCCAATCAAAAGGCATTCTGCGTCTTTTTATACCGGTTTCTTTGTACAAATTGGGGATAAAATCGCTGTAAGGGCTGTGTTCTTCGCACATGATACAGTGCAAATTACAATCTTCGGGATTCGTATCAATAGTGACTCGCCATAGTTCGTGTTGCTGCATGTTTGATAATTGTTTTTTGATAAATAGAAATTAAGGCTTCGCAGTGTTCGCTGACGGAAGGTACTTTGCCTTCAGGATGATGTAAGTAACCGCGCGCCCCCATTTGCGCCATTTTTTGCGGATTATCGCAGGCATCTTGCAATTTTTGGGCAAGGCTTTTCACGTTGCGATGTTCAAATAACAAACCATTCACCCCGTCTCGGACGTACTCGCGCATACCGCCGAAATTCGCCGTAATCACAGGCACATGACACGCCTGCGCCTCATGTATCACGAGGGGGGAATTTTCGCCCCAGATACTCGGCACGACTATCGCATCCACCTCTGCAAATACTTTTTCGGCAATATTTTCATTCATATATTCGCCTTCAAAATCAATGGGATTTTCGACATTGGCAACGAGTCTGTGTAGCGATGTAGTAGATTCGCCGTTGGTGCGTCCCCATATTTTTAGTCGCGCTTTTCCGGTGACTTTACCAAAGGCTTCGATGAGTAGATTTACGCCCTTTGCCGGAATGTGTGTACCAATGTAACCAAATGTAAATGAACGATTTACAACCTTTTTTCGAGGTTTGAGATAATGAGTTGGAAAACCATAATCCAAGTATTCCACCTTATTTTTTTGCAAAGCAAAACCCTCCACAAATCGCTGCATCAGGTAGCGCGAAGGCGCAATGAAGGCATCCGTCAGTTCCAACACCTCGCGCGTAATTGCCATGCGTCGCGCTATCCACGAAGTCCAATAATTCGCATCTTCTTCCACATCTTCCGGCGAACAAGAATGATACATATTATAACAAGTTGTGGCGCATTTTCCGTTTTCTTGTTTGGCGCAAATTTGATAGATATTTTTACCGTCAAAATTGCGCTGTAAAAACTGCCCACGCGGACACATCAACCAAAAATCGTGTAATGTAAATACGCTTGGCACCGCCATTTGATGACATGCTTTTACGATGCCCGTAGAAAGGTGATTAAGATGACCAATATGCACGATGTCCGGCTGCCAATCTTTCAGCAATCGGGTGAAAATTTCATTGACCTGCGGATGATTGTAGCCATCTTTTTCGCGTGGCATATTGATGATGGTCAAGGGTACACCACGCTGCACATCTTGTCGAACATCAAAATCAAGGCGATATTCGTCCTTCTCACGAGTAAATACCATGACCTCATGCGCTCCGAGAAATGCCTCACAGATGCTGCGACTATAAACCTCCGACCCTGCATTGAAGGTCGGAGGATAGCCATGTATGACTTTTAGAATTTTCATTCCCCTTATTTTTTAGATTCAGACTCTTGTTGTTCTAATTGTTTTTCAAGTCTTCTGACATATTCGGGAATGGGTTCGCCCTTGTCCGTAAATGATTTTTTCATTCTTTCAATATCTTCCCTCGTTAGCTTTGTTTTGCTCATAATGTATTTATTTTATTGATTAAAAAAATTACAGTTGGTTGCTGTAAATGTGATGAATTTTGTTGGAGGCATTATGTTCTTTTAGTCGTTTTTTGGTTAGGATTCATTTGCTTTCCACGGTTGCCGTGTACTTGCGAATATTGTTTGTTTGTGCCGTTTGTTCCTTTGTTCGAATTTGTCTGATTGGCTTGGTTGTTCTGTGGACTGATTTTTTTACCCATAACGTATTGATTTTTAATTATTAAAAAATATTTTCACTACACCATATATAAATAACGTGCCAAAAAAATATCTTATTGATTATTAGGTTTTTATATTTTTAAATAAATAAAATTAATGTAAATTTACATTTTAATAAGTAAAAATTTACACCATGAAAAATGAAAATATATACATTACATGGCATCTGCCTACACATGGAATAGGCTATACGAAAAGTATTTTAGCAGCCTATTTTGCGGGTAAATGTAGGGTGGGACAGGAGATAGACATTAGACTCAATCAAATAGAAATGGAAGAAGTGTTTGATGGAGGTGCGGATGGTTTTTTATTTGATAAAATTTATTATTTGCACACTAGTCAGGAGGTGGTCAATAAGGTGACGACCGCAAGAGCATCAGCCAAAATGAATGCTTTGAGTAGAGATACTTGGGTGAAAAAAAGTGGTACGAGCGAAATATGGAAAGCCATGTTTGAGTATAAGTATTTATCTGATGAATTGGATTATTTGGAAGCGAATCACCTAGACAAAGTAAGTATTGTAAAATCGCAATACTGGCGTTTTATTAATGATTATACGATTCACGAACAATTGAAGTGGTTTCGGAAAATGAGTAATTTTTCAAGATATGCAGAAGGGCGTTTTGAGACCGTTGATATGACAACGAAGGGCGTACATGACCTGCGTGATTATATGCAAATTGCGAAATCAGTCCAAAAATTTGTTGCCGATTTACGAAAAAGGCATCCTGAAGCGATTTTCGTTTTCAATATTTCATTGGGGTCTTACGAAACGCAAGTCGTTTGGTTTTGTTTGGCAGAAGCTGGATTGTTGCCTCAAAATACACACTTTATTGCCACTTATGATGATAAGAGCAATACCCCAAAATATGCTCGGTTTCGTGATTTTGACATTAAATCAAAACCCACAAAAGTCATTGCAAATATCAGAAATGAACTGACCATATACCAAAACCCTAAATCAGTGTCGCGTAAGTTGGCGGAGTTGAAGATGAAAAACTACATCAACGCTGGTTTTGCTATTTTGCTCGTAGGAGAGCGAGGTACGGGGAAATCAAGATTGGTGAAAGAACATGCTCAAAGCACTAATTTTATCTCTGCCGATTGTGCCTCATTTGACGATGATAGCAAGGCGGAATCCGAACTTTTTGGCACGACCAAAGGTTCGTATACAGACGCACAAGATAAGGACGGACTGTTTCAAAAAGCCGCAGGAGGGGTGCTTTTTCTGGATGAAATTCATAACCTTTCTAAGTTTGTACAAGCCAAACTCATGCGTACATTGGGTACGGATAAAGATAATAATTTTACGGTCAGAAAAATGGGTGATACCAAAGAACAGAAAGTGAAATGTACATTTATCGCCGCCACCAACCTGAGTGTCGACGAACTCAAAAAGCGGCTACTACCGGATTTTTATGACCGTATTTCTCAATTAATTATCGAAATTCCTCCTTTGCGCGATACGCTTGAAGATAGGATAGATGATTGGAAAAAGGTTTGCAATGAGATGCAATTTAATGAACCTGTGCCGCTTGAACCTGCATTGACAAGTTGGTTGAAGCAACTGGATTTACACGGAAATTTTAGAGATTTACAAAAAATAGCTATCTATTATCATCGTTATACCACTTTTTCTACCGAATTGAAACAGTACATTCCACAAAAAAATGCGGTTAATTACGCCAAAGCCGAATTTAAAAAATATCATCTCGTAAATGATGCGGTCAACTATCAATTTTCATTAGAAAAAAGCCCTGATGATATGCTTAGGGATTTTAAATCGGAATTGGCTACATGGCTAATGCAAAATTTTGGCACCATAGAGGAAATACGCCAGCATGTAAAGCATTTGGGAGATAGTATTTCCAAAAAGACTTTATATAATTGGAAAAATAAAACGTGAAATTAGATGTCCTCGCTGTGTTCTCGTTTGTGTAGAGAAAATTCATGAATTTTCTCTACACAAACGGAGGAATACGCAAGGCAGATACCATCATTCATCGGCACGAGGGCATTAGGCTACAACCTCCCCCAACCGCCCCACCACATACCCATGCGAAATATGCTCCTGTTCCAGCCGTAAATTTTCACGTTGAAGTAAGTCGTACAAGGCGTGTTCGTCGGGTGTGAGTCGGTCAAGATGCGTTTGATTGGTTGTTGTACCTTTACCGCCTTCATAGAAAGTATCGAAGGTCTTGCGGTCCATCAGAAAGCTGTGGGTGTGCGGGTAATATTTTCGGATTTGGGAGAGCATTTGAAAGCCGTGTGCGTCAATGTCGCTCCAATAAAAAATCTCGGTAGCATGAAGCCAATCGGCATATTTTAGACTGCCGAGGTCAAAGCCTTTTCCAAAAACAGCGAGCGTATCGCGCATCGGCGGAAGGGTGAGGAAAGTAATCAGATTTTCCGAAATAATGACTTTTCTAATGGGCAATTCGAGCCTGCCGAATTGCGAAATGGGAATCGACAAATCATTCAAACACGAAAAATATTGTGTGCTGATTTTTGGGTCTAAAATTCGGAAGCGGACGAGGTTCTCCCTTGATTTGAGGTGAAATCTTTGCTCAAAATTCGTCGTGTCAGTATTGAGGTGTTCGGGAATGATAAGGTCGAGCAATTCGCGGAGAATACCCTTGTTCTTTTCGATAAATTTAGTATGAATTTTTATGGGTAATTCTCTGATATACAGATGTAAATCAGGTCTTTCTT
>Ga0209295_1000338_pt1 | contig 27632 bp, 22 predicted proteins | sample Porto_5metaG_FD_187428 | JGI IMG/M metagenome (GOLD analysis project Ga0209295, IMG submission 187428) | Marine algal microbial communities from Porto, Portugal - Porto_5 metaG (SPAdes) (version 2) | ecosystem: Host-associated > Algae > Red algae > Unclassified | place: Portugal: Porto... | reverse complement strand
GTGAAATTTTTTCGAGTACGAGGCGGAGGTTATTCAGCATAGCCGTAGCTACGCTGGATGTTCTCCAACAAAGTAATCGGACAAATTTCGCCAAATGAACTTATCATAATTAGTTTGACTTACTACTTAGTGAAAGAAAATAAATAACATGTGCCATTATACTCGTCTTTTTTCCGTCTAAGAATCCTTTGAAATCCTTATCCCGAATCGGGGTTCGGGACAGGCTGTGCTAAGGCTATGTGCGGCTTTCAAAAAATCCTTAGACAAAAAAAATACTTCGCATTATGGGACATCTTATTTAATTTCTTTCACTTAAAGGGGGAGTCCTCCCACAATCAGACTATGTGTGAGGATGCCCCCTTTAGGGGTTGGGGGGTAGGCGAAGGATTTCTTCAAAATTAAAAATTTGTCCTGCACCCTATTTTCTTCGTCCTCTCTCATGGATGAAAAAATAATTAACGTTACATCTTCACGCCGTTATTTTTTCTTTACACGAGCCAAATTTGACGCGAATAATGTGTTATTTAAGGAGAATTTGGTGAAGTACAAAGAAAAAGAACAAGTCAAGATGTAATAGACTTTATTTAGAAAAATTTTGTATGCAGCTAACTTTGTCTTTTTCCGATACTCTTCACCTATTTTTCGCCCCGTACCGTAGGGTATGCGGCTCAAAATGAGGCTCGATTATCGAAAAAATACAAAAGTTCCATGCATACAAAATATTCCTAAATAAAGTCTAATAGACTTTATTGTTTTTTTATCCCTTGATGCAAATAGACTGCACAGGAGCGATTCTCAATGTACTACAACACCGCAACAAAAAAACAATGAAAAACTATGAAACAGACGAATTATACAACATCAGTCGATAAAGTCATAGCTGACTTTCTTCCTATTTCCCTCTCGGAAATGGATAAGGTCAAGTTGTTGGATAGGCAAGACACTAAAGCGGTACTGCCCTTTAGTCGTCTGCCTGCCATCATCCATAAACTCCGCAAAAACTACCGTGTACTTGAGATTGACGGGCAGCGAGTCAGTTCCTACCACTCCCTATATTACGATACAGACGATTGGGACAGCTACCACGAACATCACAATCAACGAAAAAATCGCTACAAAATACGCTATCGAAATTATGTAGATTCCGGTCTCAATTTTTTTGAAATCAAACACAAAACCAATAAAAACCGCACCATCAAAACACGCATCAAAACAGACGCCATCAAAGCCCAACTCGGCTTGGCAGAAAGCAACCTCTTGGTCAACAATACCCCACTCAATCCTTATGAATTCAAACCCACCATCTGGGTCGATTACAAGCGAATCACACTCGTTAGCAATGAAGACGCCGAGCGCGTCACCATTGATTTCGATGTTCAATTTAAGCGATACAACACAAATCAAGCACCCGTTTCCAGCCCCGAACTCGCTATTATCGAGATAAAACAAGAAAGGTTTAACAGAAAATCCATTGCATTACGTACCTTGCACCAAGAAAGAATTTTCCCTATCCGTTTAAGCAAATACTGCCTCGGCATCATGACTTGCTACAACGGAGAAATCAAAAGGAACGGGTTCAAAAACAAGCTATTTAGAATAGCTAAAATTACAGACAATGACTTTTACCGCTCCCTGGCTCAATGTTAGATTATTAGATATTCTACTACTGGATATATCAAGCATAGAACTTTTAGGACTAAAATTGATACTTAACTTTACAATAACCCTTATCATAGTTTTAGTTATTTATCGGCCTGCCAACGACAAGCCTGAATATACATTTACTTACATTATATTCAATATCCTTATATTTTTTCTTTGCTACCTCATGGCAAGTATCCCCGAATTGGGTATAGGCTTTGGATTTGGGTTATTTGCGCTGTTTTCCATCATGCGCTATCGTACCACGACCATCTCCATCAAAGATATGACCTATCTTTTTGCGGTGGTCTGCATCGCAGTTATCAACGCCGTTGGCGGGCTATTCGACATCACAGAACTGCTGCTCATCAACGGTTTTATAGCATTATCCATTTTTATTTTTGAAAAATTACTATTCCGTCAGGTCTATGACATCAAAAAAGTCACCTACGAATACGTAGATCGCATCACCCCCGAAAGAGAAGAAGAACTCATCACAGATTTGGAGACACGCACCGGACGAAAAGTAGCCAAAGTAGATGTTTACTCTATGAATTATCTCAACGACAGTGCCGTACTTCAGGTCTATTTTGAGCCGCTAAAATCTACCTCTCGTGTACGTTATAAAGAACCTCTCGAAGATACTACACAAAATATCGAAGTTAAAAAAGCCAGTGAATACGAGGGAGTATAAATAAGTAGAAGTTTAAGTAGAAGTTTAAATAAACAATTCACTTTCAGTGAATTATGACAATTTAAAGTATAGCTTAGTTTAGCCTTTCCACTTGCTTAGAGAAATTTAAAATGCAAAATATCAAATCCCGTCATTCGTCAGGATTACAAGTTGTAAAAGTAGCGATAGGACGCATTTTTTATTGTAAATAAATTTATTTTTATTTATATGAAAATTAATAACTTAAAAATAAAAATATTTACGCGCCTGCTCCGTCGATTGACAGGGTTTCACAGATTTTATGTTTTACATTTTGTGTTTTACATTCTACATTTAAATCTCCTGTCGGCACAAACCCAAATCGACAACCAACTCTGGCAAGGCGCAGGTCTCGAATACGAAGCCTCCAAAAAACTCACCTTTCACCTCGCAGACGAGCTACGACTCGACAACAAAATCTCTGATTTTCAGCAAAACCTAATTCAACTCCACACCACCTACAAAGCCTCAAAAGCATTCCGCATCTTGAGTGGTTACCGCTATGCAATTCGTCCGATATACGACCGTCACCGCTTCTTTTTGCAACCCCTTTTACGGTATGAAATAAAAAACATTCGTACCGAAATCCAATTCAGCACCAACCTCCAATATGAATTTGACAAACGCACCGACAGCGAGACTTTCTGCGTGCGCCCGATGCTACTGGCGCGTTACGAACCCAAATACAGCCGCATTGAGCCGTTTATTGCTGCCGAGTTGTTTTATCGCGCTTCCCCCGAAAGTGAAGCCGACCAATTTCGCATCTATACCGGTATTGAATACGAATTGACCAATAAAAACACCCTTCGCATCGCCTACATACGCGCCAATACGTCTGCGCTCAATTCCAATGTTTTTTCCGCTATTTATATCATTGAAATCGACCCACCAAAGAAGAAAAAGAAGAAAAAGAAAAAATGACAACTTCAACTTCAACTTCAACCTCAATTTCAAATACAACCTCAAATACAAATCATTGATTTGCTTTCGGCAAATCCATTGAAGTTGATGTTGAGATTGAGATTGAAGTTGAAGTTGTTATGTTTTGAAAAATGAAAGCAATAAAAGATTTAAAAAAGATTAGTCAAACCATTGTGTTTGCTCTCATTGCAATTCTGGCATTGTTGAAGTATATTTCTAGTCCTGTCGCGCTTATTTTAGGGATTGTTTTTACGCTAATATTCGGTTATTCTTTTCAGAAAAAAACTGAACCGGCAACTCCCCTACTGCTAAAATTATCAATAATAGGACTTGGTTTTGGTATGTCTCTGACAGAAATTATACAGGTGAGTAAAGATGGTTTTTTGCTCACGGCTTCCTCTATTTTTCTAACGATTGGTCTCGGATTATTGCTCATAAAAATCATGGGTATCGACAGAAAGTTGGGATTTTTGATAACCTCCGGCACTTCCATTTGTGGTGGTAGTGCCATCGCTGCTATCTCTCCCATCGTCCATGCCAATCATAAAACGATGAGTATTGCGATAGGCATTATTTTTCTGTTAAACTCAATTGCTTTGCTGATTTTTCCGGCACTCGGATATTTTTTTGACTTGACACAAGAGCAGTTTGGGCTTTGGTGTGCCGTTGCCATTCACGATACGAGTTCTGTGGTTGGTGCCGCTTTGGAATACGGTGAAAAATCCTTAAAAGTGGCTACGACATTGAAGCTGGCGCGTACTTTATGGATATTTCCACTGTCCCTTTTTGCCGTATTCCTTTTCAAATCAAAAGACCAAAAAGTAAAAATCCCTCTCTTCATATTAGGTTTTATTATCACGATGCTGATAAATAGTTATCGCTTAATCCCAGAAAATATTGCGCTCCATGTTTTTGACCTGTCAAAACGACTGCTTGTCGTTACATTATTTTTGATTGGCACTAACCTCACCATTAAAGACCTAAAAGAAAGTGGCTTCAAACCTATTTTATTTGCTGTTATTCTTTGGGTATTTATTAGTGTTTTTTCGTTGGTTTTTATACGAATGAGTACATTGTAAAAAAGGTAAAAAACTGATAATCAGCTTTTTGCCTCATTTTTGCTTATCGTTTGATAAATCTTTTAGTCTGTATATTTTCACCATCATCAATCGTCAGAAAATACAAGCCTTTCGGGAAATCGGCTATGTTAAATGTCTTGGACTGAAGGGCTGTGCCTGTGGTGGTTTCTTGGTGAATGATTTGTCCTATTACACTGGTGATATATATGGTTGTGGTTATTTGTGGGGTGTCAAATTCAAGATGAATAAAGTCATCAGCAGGAATGGGTGAAAGTTGAAATTGGTTATTTATCGGAGATACAGATAATGTAGAAGTCGTAATATTTTCAAGGTCATACACCCTGATTATGGTATCTCCCAATACGGCTAAATGATTACCATTTGAAGACATACTCAAAGAGCGGAGGTAGCCCCATTCTACAGGCGAATTATTGACTTCGACCCATTCTTCGCCTATTAAATCATATATGCTGAAATAATCACCCCATCTATTTCCATAAGCCAGACGATTTCCGGCAGCATTAAGGTGAACGAGATTATTGCAAATAAAATTGTCATATGCGGGGTAGTTGACACCACAATCAAACTCGCTGTCATCTGCCAATTCTTCCTCATATTGCACCCAGTTGTCATCCGCCCAATTATATATTCTGACACCACTAATTGTAGGTTCGTTCGACTCCTTGTGTCGGAATCCTATCGCAAGTGTATTACCATCATCGGATAAGCCTACTGAATATCCTAATCGCTTGACCGATGCAGACCCGGATATCTTCTCACCGACAAGCTCCCAACTATTTCCAATCAAATCATAAACATAAACAGCCCCGCGATGCGATATGCCATAATATAATGAACCAATTGCTATACGATTACCATCAGCAGATATAGATACAGATGAACCAAACCAGCTATCGACTGCTTCTCCTTCCATATCCTCACCAATTTGTAGTCAATCTCCGTCAACAAAATCATACACACGGGCTACACCAAGCCCATAGACACCTGTTCCATCTTCACTCGGCAAAGGCGCACCAATAACAATACGTTCTCCGTTAGAAGAAAGCGAAATAGAATGTCCAGCCCAACGACTATCACCTAAAAAAGCTGCATACTCATAAATATTTGTTCCCATTTGTTGCCAGTCTCCATCAACCAAACGATATACTTGCACAAGCCCATCTTCAAAATAGCTATATTTAGGTGTTCCAATGGCTAATATATTACCATCATCAGAAAATGAAATTGCACTGCCGAACGAGAACTCATCTGATTCAATACTCGCTCCAATCTGTACCCAGTTTCCATCAACCAAATCGTACACTGTTACCGTATGACCTTGAGGATTGGTGAAGCCGAAAGCCAGACGGTTACCATCTTCAGATAGCGTAATTGTGCGAGCAATATCGGGGTGAATATCCTGTCCAACTTGAACTTGCGAAAATGTAAAACTAACAGAAGAAATAATAGTCAATAATATACACGTAAATTTTTTAATATATTTTCTCATGACAATGCTGTTGAAAAGTTTAGTAATTCAATTAACAATCCAAAAATAGAGGTTTATTTTGAATAGTCACAGGAACAGTTTGCCCCGTTTTTACAAATCAAAATTTTCAAAATCTGTTCTTTCTTCCCCTATTTCAAGTAATTTTTATAACAAAATCGCTCATTTACTGTTTCATTTTTAAATTTAATTTAGTTAAATTTACAGGAAAAAATACCAATGACGAATAATAATTTTTCCAGTGCTAAAGAAATTTTAGATGCCTATCAGCTAACTTTTAAATACGATAAATTTATTGATTATCAAAATGTTACAAAAATAAATTTACATCAATACTTCTTGGACAAGCTTGATTTCATCCTCGCCAATCGCGGTCAGGCTGACAAAGAATTTTTCAGTTCCGAGTTCATCATCGCGCCTTTTCTATTTGAAGCATGGAGAAGACACTCTAAGGTTAACTTATTCAGTCACCCAAATCTGAAAGTCCAAGATTTCAATCTATATCCTGATTATATCATTGCCGGAAAAGATAAAACCGGCTTAAAAGTCCTGCAAAAACCACTCTTAATGACGGTAGAAGCTAAAGACGAAAAAATTGAACAAGGATGGTTTGAAGCCTTGATGCAAATGGTCGCTGCCCGATTGATGAATGAAACCAATGATATCCCTATTCATGCTATCGTCACTACTGGAGATTTCTGGTATTTTGGCAAGTTAGAAAACGATACATTTATCCGCCATCCTACTCCCATAGGTATCAGCGATACCGAAAGCCTAATAAGCGTTCTAAACCACATTTTTTCCTTGTGTGAGGCATACGCCTAAGAAGTAAAACCTCAAAATTTCATGCTTTCCTTCCACATTCCAGACGGTTTTCATAACAAAATCGCTCATTTACCGTTTCATTTTTTTTGTAAAAAACTAACAAACGGCACACCGCCCACCTACGAACCAATACAATCAAGATGAAAAAGTACTTACTATTTTTTAGCCTCATTCTTGCTTTTACCATTCAAACCCAAGCCCAAGACCGCGAGATTATCACTTATGATACCATTGTTGATGTGTCTATCATTAAGCGCACTATTATTCAGAAAAAAGTCATTGATGCCAACGGTAATGAAGAAATACTCCCCACTGAAACCCGCGAAGAAACCACTTCTTCTAAACAAATTATCTACAAAGACAAAAATCCACAAAATACTGAATTACAATTAGTTGAAGAACAAATAACAAGTCCTGCCTTACCTTCTACTATTCCACCTTCTGCTGATATAAAGGGCGGTACAGGCATCATACAAGGTCGTGTTTTTAATGCGATTAATAACGAACCAATTATGTTTGCCAATGTGGTAATAGAAGGCACTAGCGTAGGTGCGACCACGGATTTGGATGGCAACTACGCCATCACCGGACTCGCCCCTGAGTTATATAATATTCAAGTCTCTTACATAGGTTTTGAAGAAAAAACCCTTTATGAAATACAAGTCAGCAACTCGCGCCCTACCGCAGCCGACTTCGCACTCGAAGAAGCCAGTACCGCCCTCGAAGAAGTCGTTGTGAGGGCTTCGCCGTTCAAGAAAACCGAAGAAAGTCCCGTCTCACTGCGTACCATTGGTGTAGCCGAAATTCAACGCAACCCCGGCGGCGCACGCGACATTTCCAGAGTCGTCCAATCGCTGCCCGGTGTCACCTCCACGGCTTCATTTCGCAACGACCTCCTCATACGCGGCGGCGCACCCAACGAAAATCGTTTTTATCTCGACGATGTAGAAGTACCAAACATCAATCACTTCGCCACGCAAGGCGCATCGGGCGGTCCTGTGGGCTTGATAAATGTCGATTTTATCCGCGAAGTCGATTTTTTTAGTGGTGCATTTCCTGCCAATCGTGGCAATGCCTTAAGTTCAGTGTTTAATTTCAAGCAAAAAGACGGGCGCAGTGACCGCCTCGGCGTCACCGCCACTATCGGCGCAAGCGATACAGGGATTACTTTGGAAGGTCCGATTGGAAAAAAGACGACTTTTTTAGCATCGGCGCGACAGTCGTATTTGCAACTTTTATTTCAAGCCATCGGCTTGCCTTTCCTACCAACGTATAATGATTTTCAAGTGAAAACGAAAACCCGTTTTGACCAAAAAAATGAATTGACATTTATTGGTTTGGGCGCGATTGATAATTTTTCATTGAATCTTGATAGAGGATTCAGCCGCCTCGTTGACATCGAAGACCCAACGCAGGAAGACCTCGACGCCGTTGAATCCGAACAGTACCTCCTCGATAATCTACCCGTCAACGAACAATGGAATTATACAAATGGATTGGTGTATAAACGTTATGCAGAAAACGGGTATTGGACTTTCGTATTGAGTCGTAATATGTTGAATAACATCGCTACTAAATATGAAAATAATATAGAAACAGACGACAATTTGATTTTGAATTATAAATCTCAGGAAATAGAAAATAAATTCAGAATAGAGCATACTACTCGCTTCAATGGCTTTAAATTGACCTACGGTACAAATTATGAATTTGCCAAATATAATAACAAAACATTCAATCGTGTCAGTACGCCTGTCGGTCCGCTGACTATTGATTATGCTGCGGATTTTAGCTTTCACAAATACGGTTTATTTGGTCAAATTAGTAAGAAATTCGTAGAGGATAAACTCGTATTATCGCTTGGTGTTCGCACCGATGCCAACTCTTATTCGGATGAAATGAGCAATCCTTTGGAGCAGATTTCACCGCGTTTTTCATTGGCATACGCGCTCACGGAAAGGCTTTCTATCAACCTCAATTCGGGTATTTATTACCAACTTCCGCCCTACACCGTCATGGGGTATAAGGACGAAAATGGCACATTAATCAATAGGGAAAATGGCGTATCGTACATCCGCAACACGCACGCCGTAGCGGGTTTGGAACTCAATACGGCGAAAGATTCTAAGATTACGCTCGAAGGTTTTTACAAATTATATGACAATTACCCTTTCTTGCTGCGCGATAGCATTAATCTGGCAAATCTCGGCGGCGATTTTGGCGTTATCGGCAACGAACCGACCGCCTCCGATAAGCAAGGACGCACCTACGGTTTGGAGTTTTTATTCCAACAAAGATTGTATAAAGGTTTTTACGGAATCGTCTCTTACACATTGGGTTGGAGTGAGTTTGAGAACAAAAACGGCGACTTCGTACCCTCGTCGTGGGATAGCCGACATACGGTGAACCTGACGGGTGGCAAGCGTTTTAATAAGAATTGGGAAGTGGGTTTGAATTGGCGTTTGCAATCGGGGCTGCCTTTCACGCCTTTTGATGTGGAGCGTTCTTCGCTTATCGAAAATTGGTCGGTGCGCGGCGTCGGTTTGTTCGACTGGGAACGCCTCAATACAGAGCGATACAAAGCCATTCACACGCTCGATGTACGTGTAGATAAAAAGTGGTTTTTCAAACGCTGGAGCTTGAATTTATATTTGGATGTCGAGAATGTTTATGGAAATTCAATCGCACAAGACATTCTCCTGCTAGATAGAGATGAGGCAGGTAATCCACAAATTGACCCTAATAATCCAGCGGCTTTTCAAACGAAATTTCTAACATCGGGCTTAGGAACGACTTTGCCAACGATTGGTGTCGTAGTGGCGTTTTAATCGTAACACAGACATTCTTGTCTGTCCTGCTTTGCGGCGACAACAGGTAGGAATGTCTGTGTTACATTTTGATTTTATTAAAAATTTCGTTATTTTTGACAATGAATGAAGCCAAAAACCAATCAGAAGCACCACGTATAGACTACGACGGGCGATGGAAACGCATCATTGAGCTATTTTTTAGACAGTTTGTGGAGTTTTTTATGCCGGAGCTGCTGCCTGATGTGGATTTCAGTCAGCCACCCGAATTTTTGGAACAAGAATTAGCAACTATCATCCCCGAACAAACCGCGAAGGGGCGCATGTCGGTAGATAAATTGCTGAAAATTCCGATGACATACGGTGGATATGAGCATATTTTTCTACATGTGGAAGTACAGTCGCAACGCAAAGTTGGTTTTACGGAGCGAAATTTCAAGTATTTCTACCGAATTTTCGATAGTAAAGGAAAGGCAATTACGGCTTTTGTCATCTATACGAATGATGATGTATTTGAACCGCACGACCGCTATATTTACGAATTTAGAGGCACTAAATTGACCTATGAATTCAGCACTTACCTCGTGCGTGATGCGGATGAAGATGAGTTGCTCAAATCCGACAATATATTTGCACTCGTAATATTGGCTTGTAAATATATCAACCTTACGAAAGATGACGCGGAGTTGCGACGGCAGTTTAAGTTAAAATTGTTTAGACTGGCAATAAAGCGTGGTTATTCAAACGAAACCCTGAAGGCACTTATGAATTTTATTAATCTTCTCATGTATTTACCGCCTAAAATTGACCAAGAATTTTGGACGGAACTTAAAGGAGAATCAAAACAATCAAAGATGATAGTAGATAGAATTATGGTCTTAGATAAAGATGCAAATGTACACGAAGCTCTAAAGGAGGAGTTTTTTAAGGATTTTAAGGCAGAATTTGCAGAGGAAGTTTCTACATTAAAAAGCGAAGTCGAAGAACAAAGAAAAGCAAGAATGAGTATCATTCGCAATCTTATATCATCAACTTCTATGCAAGCTGCTGAAATTGCTGAAATTACAGGAATTTCTACAGAAGAAGTATTGAAAATAAAAACTGAAATAGAAGAACAAAAATAAAAGCGAATTTAACAAATTCTCGCAGAAAAAATCCGCGCTAATTCGTTAAATCCGCCTAATCTGTGTGCTGTTTTACGCCTCTACCGCCTCCGTTTTTTTCGTTAATTCCAAATCAATTCCCTTCGTCATTTCCGTGACATTCAGATTCAATTCAGGATAAAAATCCGCGATTTTCTGCGCGACTTTCGCTGGATTTTCGAGTATATCTTTGTATTGCAAACGCAAGACCTCCAAATTTGGTCGCGTGTCGAGCCATTTATTGATACGCTCTGTTCGCATACCGAGTTTGGCAAATTCCATCATATCAAAATTGCCTTCCCTCGCTTTCTTTTGAGCAACTCTGATGGCATGACGCGACTGCAAAATTTCCTGCATATCACGTTCTACAAACACAATTCTATACCGATTTTGACGTGGTAAAAACGGTAAATGACTTGCGTAAACCTTCATAATCTGGTCTTCGCCAATCAGTTTAATAAAGTTTTTATTATGGTGCAGGTCATACGTTTTACTGTATTCGTAATAGCCGTGCGGATTGTGTTCATCTGCTTTTTTCGCATCGTCTGTAAATAGCTTTGCGCCGCCCATTTCGAGCATACGCATCACTGCGGACGAGCCACCACGCTGGAAGCCCGATACAATCGGCAGGTTTTTACTGCTTTGAATGATGGCTTCGTGTTCTTTTTGCAATTCGGCGATTTTCTCTTCGTCTTTAATTTTATGTGTATAAAGGCGAATCAATAAATTCCGCGCCTGTTCAAATTTCGGAAAAATCTTCAAAGCTACGCCCAATGCCTGTGCTGCATTTTCGTAATCTTCCATACTAAAGAGTGCCTTTCCGAGTCCGTAATGTGCACGCGGATTGTGGTAGCGTAAGCCAAGTGAATTGAGGAAAGACTCGGCGGCTTTTTCGTAGTCCTTTCTACGCAAATCGACCTCACCAAGTATGCGGTGTGCTTCGGGGTTTTCGTAATTAATTTCCAACTCCCGTGTAGCGGCTTCTCGCGCCATTTTATATTTTTTGAGGCGCATATAACCCTGTGCGAGTTGGAGATTTATATTAGGAGATTTCGGTATTTGCTCATAGGCTTTTTCAAATTGCTTGACTGCTTTTTTGTATTTTTTCTCACGCAAATACAGCGTTCCACTCAATACATTGAGGTTGGGCGAATCATTGATTTTCAATTCAAAAATAGCATCGACTATCCCTCTTGCCTCTTTCAATAGTCCGACATCCATATAACAATTGACCAAGCGAATCCCGAAACGCGCATTGTCGCGATTATCTTCCCACAACTCCTCAAAAAGTGGTAAGGCATCCTCTTGTCTGCCGCCGTTTACGAAAGCGCGCGCAAGAAAATATTTATTATATTCTTCGGTCTGTTTAATGGCTTTTTCCTTGTTTGGTCCGGGGTCTTCGATATAGCCCAAGTCAATCAATTGTTGCATCTCGGCTTTGGCGGCTTCGGGGTCTATTTTCGCATCTTTATCGTGCTGACCACACTCGCCGGGTACATCTTCCCATGAATCAATGACATCAACCTCAATCGGTTCTTCAAATAAATTCATCAAGACTTTGCCATCAAAATCACGCGCTACAGGCAAACCCAACATCGCCAAAATAGTCGGACACATATCAATCAGACTCGCACCATAGATGAGTTCATCCTTTTTGATGCCCGGCCCTTTGGCTACGATGATGCCGTAGGGACTATGTTCGAGGGCAGGCGCGGCAGGTTCTTCTTTGATGGGCAATTGCTTGGGACGCAGGTGGTCGGGGTGGAAGCCGTGGTCTGAGACTAAGACCACAACTGTCTCATCATCAACCATTTCCAATAAACGCCCCAATATCATATCATGGTATTGATAACCACTCACAACGACATCCTTAAAGTGTTTGTACAATTTTTCCGGAATGTGCGGACGACGCGGCGGGTGATATTTCATGAAGCCGTGACAGTAGTGGTCAATAGCATCAAAATACACGCAAGTCATATCCCAATCATCATATTTTTCGAGTACATAAGTGACGGCATTTTGCAAACAAGCGGCATCGGCAGTGATTTTCCTGATGGAATTAATCATCTGCTGATTTTTCTTGTCTTTCATATCCATCGTGTCCAAATTCCGGATAAAAGGCGCGAGGTGGGCAGCCGTCAATTCGTTTGGATGAACACGCAAATCGGCAAAAACTTCTTCCATTTCGGGTGGATGTACGCTGCCCGGACTCATGGGCCATTCTTTCGGTCTGCCCTTTCCTTTGAATTTATTTGCTTTATGGAAAAAATTGGATACGTAAATGCCGTTGGTCGGTTCGGCAGGGTGGCTGGGCCACCAGCCTACTTGATGGCATTTCATATCACTCTGCATCATCATATTCCAAATCGCCTTTACTTTACGCGATGTGATGTACGATGGACGCACGCCTTCTCCCGAAGGGTCAACCTCCGTAAAACCATGAATACCATGCTTATACGGACGTTTTCCGCAGGACATTGCCGTCCATAATGTAGGCGACATCGGTGGGTCGAGGGTCGCCAAGTTGCCCATGACACCTTCGTTTATCATTTTTTCCAAATTGGGCAAATAACCCAACTCTATCATCGGATTGATGACCTTCCAATCGGCTGCATCCCAGCCTATCCAAAGTATTTTTTTTGCAAATCGTTTAGCCATAAAACGTGCTGATGTGCTGATGTGCTGATGTGCTGACGTTGTAAACGTGCTGATGTGCTAGCGTACTGATGTGCTGACGTTGTAAACGTGCTGATATAAAAAATATACCAATACGTTCACACGTCAATCGTCAGTACGTTTACACATCAGCACTTCAATACGTCAGTAAATCAGCACGTCGAAACGTTATAAGTTTTTTTTCAAATGCTTAATAAATCCAAGCGTTAATGCCATGACAGCATCAGTTTTTTCGTGTAATTCTTTTATTTTATCCAGCGTAGTGTAATTCAAGTCTTCAAATACATACGTCATACTTTTCACTTCCCTTGCTGAACTTTGTGCAATATCCAAAAACCTTGCAAATTCTTTCCGTGTTCCTCTTCCGAACCCTTCTGCTATATTATTCATCGTGGATAATGCAGCTCTTTTGAATTGGCTTTTGGTATCCTAATCATTTTTTAATTTTGGTTCACTTTCACTTAATTCAAAAGAAAATTTAGCCAATGCTCGTGCTGCCTTCCAACATTTAAGGAACGACGCAAAAATAAATTCAGATTTTGGACATAATTATGTTTTTATAAAATTGATAATCAACAAAAGGAAAATATCGACGCACCAGCACGTCAGTACATCAGCACATCAAACCGTTTCCACCTTCTCTCTGTAAAGGCTCGCATCGACCACACCTACCATTTTCTTTTCATCCAAAATGTCGCCCAAAAATTCGTTGACTTGCTTGGCAGTTTTCATCGGGTCGCTGACTGCTTCGTGGTAAGGGACGAGCGTATATTCGACGTATTTCGGATGGTTTTTACACCAACCGATGGCTTTCTTGCGACTGTCTTCAAAAGTCTTTAAGAGTGCCATTGAATTTTCTTTGTCTTCGCCGCGTTCTTTGCCGAGTCTGCCGAGCATTTTGTGTTGGGAGTTCATCACTTCTTCAATCGCCCTATCCATAAATATAATTTTGTATTTATAAACGTGTGGCAGATGGTGTAATAGGTGCGAAATAATCTTAACGACTTTGTCACCAACTTGCGTGAGTATTTGTTTGTTCTGCCCCAATGCTTTGATAGCATCATGCTCGAAATATCCTTTTTTATTATTGTCGTCGGCTTCGCGGTTGCCGTCTGTAAATGCTTGCATGCCGCCGTTGACGAGCATTTGCATCATCATGGATGTACCCGAACGCGGTAAGCCGGACACTATCGTAATCGTGCCTTGCGAACCAATGCTACGCTCATAGGCGTCTTGCATTTCTTTGATTTTGTCCTTGCGGTCGAGGTGGTCGCGGTACAGTACAATCAAGGCTTGCTGAATCTGCTGACCGAGACGCGGGTCGCGGTTGTTTTTCTTGGCTTCTTCGAGGGCATCGGCGGCGGCTTGGTACTCGCCCGCTTGCATACGGCAACTGCCCAAGTGATACCATGCGACCGACATTGCCGGAGCAAGTTCAACGGTTTTTTCAAGCGATGGAATGGCTTTCTTCATCATTTTTCGCTGGAGAAAAGTACTCGCCAGTGAAAAGTAGGTGGATGGATGTGGATTTATTTCGATTTCTTTTTTAAAGTATTTTTCCGCCAAATTCCATTGTTGAATTTTGGCGTAGCCTTCGGCTATCTGACTATACAAATTTGGAATTTTTCCTGCATTTTTATCCGCAATATCGTACTGCTTTGCTGCCGAACGATATTTCATTTCCATGAGAAATAAATTGCCGCGAAGGATATGTAGTTCGGGAATTTCATGTCCGATATGAACGACTTTATCTAGCATATCAACGGCTTGTTTGATTTGGTTGGTTGCTAAATATGACCCTGCCAATCGTCCGCCGTACCAACTGTTTTTGGGGTATTTTTTATGTAATCGTTCCAAATAAGGAATAACTTCGGGCTGCAAACCGGAGGCAATTTTGACTCTGGATTTGAAGTATTCTTGTTGTTCTGCAATTTTATCAGTAACATAACCAAGCTGTTGCAGTCTTTTTTCATAGTTGGGACTGATGACAAGTGGACTGTCTTTTTTTGCTTCGCCGTTAGATGCTTCGGGTTCGTAGGTGTTGATAAATTTATTGATTCGCTCAAAGAATTTTGGCGCGAGCAGGGGCTTTCCGTCGAAGTCTTTGGGCAATGGATGACCGAGTAGTGCGATGGTAGTAAGTGAAATATCTAAGGCGGTAACGGCATAGAGTTCTTCGCGCTCGAAGGCTTGTTTGCCGCGTATGATGAGCAAGCCCTGTGTGTTGTATTCGTAGGTGGAATCGTTGAAGGCGAGTTTGTCGATGTAGCTTTTGTGGGGCATCAGACCGCCTTGCGAAAGTAGCATCACGATGGCATCCTCACCTGCTTTTTGGAGGAGTTCGCCGAGCATTTTATCCAATAATTGATAACATTTATAAAGCACTTCTTTGAATGCTTGGTGTAGCTGACGAGGGATGTCTTTGTTTTTGGAAAAACTGTATGGTGTGAAGGTGTGTACGATGTCCGAAAAACGGGTAAAGTAAATATTTAGGCTGTTCCAATCACCGTTTTCGAGGGTGTCTAAGGCTATTTTTTGTGTGGCAAAACTCTGTGCCAAAAATTCTTTTATGGTGGTGCTTAACTGCTCAAACCGTACCTTTGAATCAGGTACGGAAGCGATTTCCCACGAATAAAATTCGGCTTGGGCATCCTTGACAGCTTGTTTTTTTATTTTAATAAAATCATCATATTTATCGGCAGGAAAAACTAAGTTTTCTGCGATAGCGGGTTCTATATTTTCAAAAAATAAATCGCTAACAGATACACCGGAAATGGGCGTGACGGGATAGCTTGCCGTTGCGCCGATTTGGTGGGCTTTCATGCCTTGTCTGGAGAGGATTTCCCAAAGAAAACTCGCCTGCCTACCTTTCGATGTAATGGGTGTATTGGCATCTTTTCCAGGCTCTGTAAAGGTGTGTATTCCGTGTTTGATGGGTGCTTTACCGGTGTTTATAGTCGTCCAATTGGCTGTGGGAATAGGCGGGTCGAGTGTGCCGAGTTTGGCGCGCGCGCCTGTTTCGAATAGTTGTTGAACATTGGGCAGTAGCCCTTTTTTCATCATTGGGTCTATGACTTTCCAATCGGCTGTTCCCCAACCTATAGTGAGTATTTTGTTTGCAATTGATTTTGACATAATTTATATGGTCAACGGCTGACGGTGAACGACAGGCGATTATTTTCCTAAATAAAAATGGATTTTGGATAGATGAAGCAACGGATTATTACTCATCTGTAGTGACAGGTAGTTCGATTATTTCAGCTTCTACTTTTATGTCTCCGGCTTGTTGTTTGGCTGATGCTTTGGCTTCTTCTTGTGCTTTTCGCCAAGCCACCAAGCCTTGGTAACCCAATGCGAGTAGTCCTAGTGAACCTTCGGGCGGAACGATGTATTTATCACCTTTTTTGTATTGAGTGGGTGCTTGGTGTTTTGTATTGCCTTGAGTATTCATTTGATTTGGTTTTGAATTAGAATGAGTAAATGATGTAAGTATCAGGAACAAAATAAATGTATATTCTCGACTTGTTCTTTTTCCTTTATACTTCACCAAATTTTCCTTAAATACAGTGAGTATTCTCGTCAAATTTGGTTCGTCTAAAGAAAAAATAACGACGCGAAGAATGTACATTTATTTAATTTCTTTCACTAAGTACACCGTCCAAAAAGTTTCTTCACTTTTTGAAGTATTTCTTTTGAAATGACTCTCCCCCAAAAACTCCTTAAATACAGAGCGTATTCGCATCATTTTTGGGTCGATTCATTCCAAAATAAACGTCCAGAAATACAAAGAAACTTTCTGGATGGTGTACTTAGTACACCGTCCAGAAAGTTTCTTCACTTTTTGAAGTATTTCTTTTGAAATGACTCTTCCCCAAAAACTCCTTAAATACAGAGCGTATTCGCATCATTTTTGGGTCGATTCATTCCAAAATAAACGTCCAAAAAGTTTCTTCACTTTTTGAAGTATTTCTTTTGAAATGACTCTTCCCCAAAAACTCCTTAAATACAGAGCGTACTCGCGTCATTTTTGGGTCGATTCATTCCAAAATAAACGTCCAAAAATGCAAAGAAACTTTCTGGACGGTGTACTAAGTATACTCAAAGATAGGATAGTAAATTTAATTTTTTAATTATTCTTCATTAATTTTTTCCAATCTACTGCCCAAGCTGTCACCAAAGCCCATATCACAGTAGGAATTATTGTCATAAAACCGATGTTGGTATTGAAAATTTGTCCGAAACGAATCTTCGTAATATCGACTCCTTGGGTTACTTTTTCTACGTAATCAATGGTCATTCCGAATAAGAAAATCATGTATAAGAAAAATGCAAGCGTGGCAAGTATAATAACAATAGCCCTATTGCGCCAACTAATTGGCAGTGCGATGAATGATGCAGCTATTAGGGAAATTAGCACAAGCATCGGTACTAAGACTTTGGTTCTCGTAGTCAGTTTTCCGACTCCTTGAAAGCGTTGATTTTGTCCTGTTTTAGCGTTTTTGACTGAGGTAATTACTTTTACATTAATGTCTGCCGAATTGCCTTTATTGGCAAAATTATCTACCCATTCGATGTCTTTGCTTGAATAAATTGTTTTTGCTATATTTCTCGACATATTGGAAACACCATATTCGAGGTGTAGAGCAGGGACTATGAGCATAGTCAATAGAAAGTAAAGCCCAACGGCTACGCCGAGAAATGTAAATATAGTCTTATTGGATATCATAAGTGTTTGTGTATTAGTATTTTGCAAATAGTGTTTTTTAGTGTTGTAGTGTTATAGTATCGCGGCGTTGTGGTAATAAACAACTACAACACAACGGCACAATAACACCACAACATTATTTAAGCATAGCTCTTTCTTCTGACAATTTCTTTCCATCCCAACGAATCCACAGCATACTATACAATACCGCAAGTACGATGAAAAGGAATTGCCATACTTCAAGATGTACCACTTCAAAAAAGGAAGGGAAGTGAATACCTGTCATGTAAAGTGTAACAATACGAACGAGGTTGATGAGTAATAAAACACCTACTCCAATGAGCAATCCAGGAATTTTGCGCTTAAATACGGTAGGATAAGCCAATATAATACAGGAAGCCAAACCAATTGGCTCAATGGCATCACAACCCCGTTTCACATTCATTACGAAATTGCCCTGTATCAGTGCGCCGTCCGTTGAAGTACCGTAGCCAAATATATTGATTAATGCGCTGCCTATAACAGCATTCGTTCTGGTAATAGGTTCTTCCAAATACCCCTCATATATCACGATATAGAAAAGGTAGAACAGTATCATCAAACCAATAAAAAGTGCGAAAAAACGCACAAATGGATTACGGATAAAGCCCGATATTCGTTCGCCTATGGATGGTTCAGACGCCGCTTTGGGTATAGATGCGGCTTTTTGTTGTGAAGCAGCTTTTGGAGTTTGCTTTTGCTGTTTGTTCTGCTTATTCGGTTTCTTTTTTGCCATGATTTTATGTAGTGGTTCTCGATTAGTTTATTTTTGATTCACACAAAATTAAGAAATTATATTGGGCAATAATCTTTTAAAGATAAAAAATCGCAATAAAAAGCCTGTAAAATGATTGTTTGAGTGAAAGAAATTAAATAAGATGTGCCATAATGCGAAGTATTTTTTTTGTCTAAGGATTTTTTAAAAGCCGCACATAGTCTTAGCTACGCAAGGATTTCAAAGGATTCTTAGACGGAAAAAAGACGAGTATAGTGGCACATGTTATTTATTTTCTTTCACTAACAGGCTTTTTTATCTTTTTTACAAAAGAAATACAATTCAACTTCAATCTCAACCGCAACTTCGACTGCAATCTCAATCACAACTTCAACTCCAATTTTTGAAATTGAATTTGAGGTTGAATTTGATTTTGAGATGATTAACCACTCACCACTTCCTTATTCATCATTTGCTTAATCGTATTTCTACCGAGTTGATACATGTGTACTTCGTCTGGTCCATCGGCGAGTCGGACGGTGCGCCCATAAATCCAAAATCCGGCAAGTGGCGTATCTTGACAAACGCCCATTCCACCGTGCGCCTGAATCGCTCTATCGACTACGTTACAAGTCATCGTCGGCACGACAATTTTAATCATCGCGACCAAGTCTTTGGCTTCTTTTATGCCAAATCTATCAATTTTATCTGCTGCCGATAGCGTCAGCAAACGTGCCTGTTGAATCTCGCAGCGCGACTTGGCAATATCTTGTCGAATGCTACTATATTGAGCGATTTTTTTACCGAAAGTTTCACGTTGAGTCACGCGAATTGCCATGAGGTCGAGTGCACGTTGTGCCGCACCAATCAGGCGCATACAGTGGTGAATCCTGCCCGGTCCGAGTCGCCCCTGAGCAATCGCAAAGCCACTCCCCTCTCCTACCAGAAGGTTGCTTGCAGGTACACGCACGTCCTTCAGTTCGACTTCGGCATGTCCTTCAGGTGAATCGTAAGTACCAAACACTCGCAAGGGACGCACCACACGCACGCCCGGTGTATCGGCAGGTACGAGAATCATACTTTGCTGAACATGTCGATGTGCCGTTGGGTCGGTTTTGCCCATGACGATATAGACTTTCGTATGAGGATTCATCACGCCGGATGACCACCATTTTCGACCATTTATCACGTATTCATCACCATCGCGCACGATAGACGTTTGAATATTCGTCGCATCGGAGGAAGCCACATCGGGTTCGGTCATCAAAAATGCCGAGCGGATTTTGCCTTCCATGAGTGGCGTGAGCCATTTGGCTTGCTGCTCTGGCGTACCGAATTTTGCAAACACTTCCATATTTCCCGTATCGGGTGCAGAGCAATTAAATACTTGTGACGACCACGGAATTCGTCCCATCAATTCGGCGAGTGGCGCATACTCCAAGTTGGTCAAACCCGGACTCAAATCCCCATAATCTTCCGGCAAAAACAAGTTCCACAAGTCCGCCGCCCGTGCCTGTTCCTTCATGTCCTCCATACCGGGATAGATTTGCCAGGGGTTGTTTTCTACAAATTCCTCATATTCTTTTTCAATCGGGAAAATGTGCTGCTGCATAAAGTCATCGACCTTTGCTTGTAGGGCTTTTGATTTATCTGTGTATTCGAAATTCATCGTATTATTAATTGAAATCTGTTTTTACCGTACCTCGCGTAGCCCCAAATCCCATACCTAAACGGAATAATTCTGTCATGTAATATTTGTCCTTGTGACGTTTTAAGATTCCATTATCAACCAACAAGTTAATTTTGTCTTGTTCTAAGCCTTCTATTGTTTGAGTAGGAAATTTTGGTTTAGGTTCAAGATTTTCTAATTTTACTAATACCTTTTCAAATGGGGTATCTCTATTTTCTTGTTTTACTTCTGCTATTTTCTCTTTGCCTACTTCGGGTAAGGCATTACTGATGGATTTCGGACTAAGTATCCTGTCAGTGTATGATGATGACCGATTGTTTTCTTGCTCTATTGCTTTTGCCAAAAATCTGATGATATCACGAGACTGTACCTCTTCGTTAAAATTTGATAATTGTTCTAAAATTCTCTTTGCAGAACGTGCTTGCCTTGACTGCTTTTTGCCCAATTTCCTCCCCCACAAGGGGTAAAGTGCTTTAGTCAATTTTTCTTGAGTTGCATTGGAAATTTCGTTTTCGTCCAAATTGGAAATATCGAAAATCCCATAATGAGACATCACCCACGCAACAAGTCGTAGGGCTTCATTTTTATCCCATTTTAATTCATATTCTTTGTGCTCATCTAAAAATTGCCCAAGATTCTGTTTAATTACATGCCCTATAATATCTTTCCGAATAAATGCAATGATACCTAAAGGGGCATTAGGTGTCACACCTATATATGCTTGTACGTCTTGTAGCAGTGCCTTAATTGCTATTTGTTGGTTTTCTTTGATATAATAATTGGGAAATAAATCTTCGAGTCCATCAAAAAGAAAGATAGCCTGTTCTTTTTTACTTGTTAAATATTTTATAAATTCATCTGCCTGATCGACCTGCCCAACTTTAAAGCCATAACTCCAAGCAATGACATCTAACCAAATATTTTTCCAGTCATTCAGACTCTTTTCCTGTCTTAAAGATTCTTGCAAATGGGGCTTTATATGTTTTATCCATATTGCGTCATCCTCTGTTTTTTTGATAGCTTCGGGCATCGTAACTTTAATAATTTTTGTATTGTTGGACAATGCGTTACCATTTCCTTCTTTTGCTTGGTTCAAAAAATTCCCCCATGTTTTATTCTTTGAAATCTGCCGAAACAAAAAGGTTTTACCAGCACCTTTAGCACCAACTATAACAAGATTGGGAAGACGAGTGACATGTTTGTTCGCTAAATTTTCTATCGCCTTACTTTTGTAAAAATTATCGGGTAGATGTTTTTCTGCAAAAACCAAATTAGGTACTTCTTCTGACATCTTTCTGCGACTTTCCACATAATCATCAATGGAATCATTTGCTTCCAATGGAATAGTTTGGAAATAAGATACCATAGACGATACCTTTTCAAGAAGTCCACTCGTCTTTATAAGTCTTTGAATTTCAGACCAATCGTTAGGCAAAACTAAGAGACTGTCATAAGTAGGACTGATAAGAATAGACACGTCGTCGTCAGTTACATCATCGTCTTCTATAGCTGCATCGGCTGCTACTTTAATCTGCGTAAGGTATTTATCAAAATATTCTCGCAGCTGCTCCATATTTTTTCCTGATGTGGCTGAACCTCCCTCACTTTTGTTATTCCAAATATCGTACAACCAATCAACTTGGTCAGGGCTAACCTGCGAAACGATAAGTCCCGGAGTGTCTTTAGGTATAATCGTTTTATTTTGCTGCTGTTGTGCTAAAATATCAAGCACAATACGTGTACCTACTACCGATTGACTATTGAGTGTCGTAACAAAAATATTCGCCACACGAGGGTCTAACAGCCAACTTGCAGAGAGTTCAGATATACCCGCACGAAGGTCGATAATCACATAATCCACATCAAGTTTTTGTGCGAGACGGGCAATAACATCGGAGATAATGAAGGGGTTTTCGGAAAAGCGAAAAATGTGTTCCGGCTTGATTTCCAATGAGCGCATTTGGCGTTCGGTTCTAAAGGCAGGTAAGAAATAAATATTGTCTTTACGCTGATTTTCAAGGTCTTGTGCAATAGAATCAACAACATCGTAAGGATTTTCACTACCATGTATCAGGTTCAGTGTATCGACAAAAGAAATTTCGGGATTGGCTATCACCCAAGTTATACCGGGAGCTTCAAAGTCTCCATCTATCAATAATACCTTGCCCTGAGTCTCCAATACAGATGCCATCGCCATTGCATGTAGCGTACGCCCAACTCCTCCTTTAAAGGAATGTGTGGCAATCATCACAGGCTCGTCATTATCAAGACGTTCCGGCAAATCTTGACTGGAGTCTGCAAGAACTTTTGGTCGATTAAAACTTGGTAAAAACGGGTGGCTAATAATCTCTTCAGCTTCTACCTCTTCAAAATAAATAGGTAAGTACCTGTTCTCTGTTCCAAGTCTTTCCAATAATAAACCCTCCTCTTGTATAGCGTTAGGAAATAAACCATTTAGCCATTTATTGATTTCCTCTTTACTAACATCAACACGATAATAAACATACAAACCTATAGTAAAAACCTCAGTCTTAACGCCAGATAACCATTCATTACCCTCTGATGCCTGCAATAACCTATCTTGAATATCTACCCAACTATATAACTTAATATTTTGATTTATCATGATTGCAGATGCTTTTTCAATTCAGTATTTAGTCCTTTGATAAAGGCGATTTGATTTGGATGAACCCCAACTCCGTAACGAAGTTTTTGATGACATTTAATCAAAGGGTCTTCCTCTTTATCTTTAAAAGATACAGCAAAATTAGGCAGTTTCAATTCACCTAACCACTTTAAAATATCGTGCCCATGCCCATATTTTTTGCCATGAAACCCTTTCACATGTTCAAAATCACCCGTATCACGTAGGTTGTTTTTTTGAATGTAGAGGGCCTTTAAAGCACACTCACAAGCGTAAAACCTTAGTAATTCCAAAGAGGGAGAATCATTATTTTTCGATTCCTTTATGATTTTATTGTGGCTTCTAAAAGCTCCCTTCAGTTGTTGAGCATCAGCTTTTACTTCTTTTGACATAATGTTTTTTGTGTCTCAAAATTGAGTTAGTTTGGTTTATTGTACAAAGATAACAAATATTTATTTTAGCCCGCAATCGTATGCCCGCCATCAGCCGTATAAACACCGCCTGTACAATAGCTCGAAGCATCGGAAGCAAGGAAAAGTGCCAAGCCTGCCATTTCGTCGGGTTGCGCCATTCTACCTAGTGGAATGTGGTCTTCTACCTGCTTCAAAATCGCTTCATTTTTCCAGAGTGCTGCGCTAAATTTTGTCTGAATCAAGCCTGGGCAAATGGCATTGCTGCGGATATTTGCGCCGCCCCATTCTTTGGCTTGGTCTTGCGTCAGCATGATGACTGCTGCCTTACTCACGCCATATACACCAAGTCCAAATGAAGGCTTCAAACCTTCTACCGAAGCGATATTTATCACCGAACCGCCACCACGTTTTTCCATGATAGGATGACAGAGATTGGCGAGCAACATACAGGCTTTTACATTGACATTCATCACCTTATCAAACATCTCGCCCGTAGCCTCTACGAGAGGTCCAAATACGGGATTTATCGCCGCATTATTCACCAAAATATCGACACCGCCGTATTGCTTTACCGTTTCTTCGACGAGGTGTTTGAGTTGGTCTTCATGCCCGACATGACAGGCGATTCCAGTGGCTTCCAAGCCGTCTTTTTTGAAACTTTCCGCCACCGCATCCACCGCATCTTGCTTGCGACTACTCACGACGACCTTCGCCCCAAATTCCGCTAAGCCACGCGCGATACTCTCCCCGATGCCCTTTGATGCGCCCGTCACGATAGCAACTTTTCCCTCCAAATTAAATTGATTTTTTATTCTATTAGACATATTATTTTTGAATTGAGGTAGCGCGACACTTCCAGTTCGCGTCCCGTAAAACGGTGCTTCCAGCCCGTTTTTTTCGTATATACTAAAACTAATGCGGCGCGGACTGGAAGTACCACGCTACATTACTTATTATTCATTAAAATGAAGCCAATAATACGGAAAAATAATGAATGAATAATGGATTTTTAATGGATGAATTTACATTCACCTTATTTTTATTCATATCTCCATTCAAATGTAATTAATAATTTGCCAATTCCTGTAAATGTTATTCGTTTATTCGTTTTCACATCATTACTTTTGCAACGTAACACAGACATTCCTGTCTGTACTGACGCGGCACAGACAGGAATGTTTATGTTAGGGAAGACGAAATACATTATGGAATTTAAAGATAAAATCGTACTCATCACGGGCGCGGCATCAGGCATCGGACGCCAAACGGCAATCGAATTTGCGAAGCGAGGCGGCACGGTCATCGTTTCGGATGTCAATGAAAAAGGCGGTGCGGAGACAGTGCAATTAATTGAAAATGAAGGCGGAAAAGCCGCATTTATCAAAAATAATGTAGCCGATTCTTCGGAAGTTGAACAATTGATACATACGATAGTAGAGCGATATGGCAGCTTGGATATTGCGATAAATAACGCGGGTGTCGGCGGTGGAGCTGCACGATTGGCAGATGTGAGTGTTGAGGAATGGCACGATGTCATGTCCATCAACGCATCGGGCGTTTTTTATTGTATGAAATACGAACTCCAACAAATGATGAAACAAGGCAGCGGCAATATCGTCAATATCGCCTCTGTCGCCGGACTGCGGGCTTTGCCAAACAGTTCGCCCTACGTCGCCAGCAAACATGCCGTCGTCGGACTCACCAAAACCGCCGCAAAAGAATACGCTCGTAAAAACATCAGAATTAATGCCTTATGTCCAGTGTTTACGGTAACGGCTTTGTTTGACCCTGAAAAAATCGAACAGGGCATGCCCGGATTGCCCGATAAATTGAAGGCAGCTATTCCAATGAAACGCTTTGCAGAAGTACAAGAAATGACGGACGCTATCATATGGTTGTGTTCGGAAAAATCGAGTTTTGTAACGGGTTTGGCACTTCAAGTAGATGGTGGAATGATGGCGTAATGTAGCGCGACACTTCCAGTTCGCGTCCCGTAGCACGGTGCTTCCAGCCCGTGCCGCGTTAGTTTTACTTTTTACTAGATGAACGAGCTGGAAGCGTCGTTCTACGGTCGCGGACTGGAAGTGCCGCGCTACATTTATACAAAAAATATTACTTATGTATAATTTAGAAGGACAGGTAGCAATAATTACCGGCGGCGCGAAAGGCATCGGCAAAGGCATTTGCGAAGTATTTTGCAAGCATGGCGCAACGGTGATTTCGTGGGATGTGATTGACGAGGGGCAATTGACCGCCGATAGTATCGCTGCACAAGGCGGAAAAATTTCGTTCCGAAAAACGGATATTACCAACCGCGAAGATGTCAAAAAAGCTGCCGAAGAAGCCCAAGCACAGCACGGAAAAATCGACATTCTCATCAATAATGCAGGGATTATTCGCGACCGTTCGTTTGCGAAAATGTCGGACGACGAATGGGATTCCGTCATCAATGTCAACCTGACAGGAACGTATAATGTTACGAAAGCCGTGTTGCCGTACATGCGTGAGGCGGGTTATGGGCGTATCGTTTCTGCTTCGTCGATTAATGGTGTACTTGGTGCATTTGGTCAGACGAATTATGCCGCTACGAAAGCCGCGATTATTGGTTTTACGAAGGCACTCGCCAAAGAAGTCGGCAAGTACGGTATCACCGCAAATGCTGTCGCGCCGGGCTTTATCATGACGGATATGACGGCTTCTATGCCGCAAAATGTGATTGATGCAGGCATTGCCCAGATTCCCGTCAGGCGCATCGGTACGCCCGAAGATATGGCGTATGCTTATATGTTTTTAGCATCGAAAGAGGCGGGTTTTATTAATGGACATTTGCTACACGCGAATGGCGGAGCGTTTTAAATGTAGCGCGATACTTCCAGTTCGCGTCCGTAGCACGGTGCTTCCAGCCTGTGTCTCGCGTACATTCGTCCCTAATGCGAGACATGGGCTGGAAGTACGGTGCTACGTGACGCGCTACGTATATCAAATTTTTTCTTATGCAAAAAGTTAGGAAAGGAGAGGAACTCCCTGAAGTTCCTTTGAAGCAATATCTTCTCGATAATCAATTGATTGAAGACGTAAATGCTGCGCTCAAGGTCAGTCAATTTTCCAATGGGTTTTCTAATTTGACGTATTTATTGGAGATTGAAAATAAGTCGTATGTGCTGCGTCGTCCGCCTGCGGGTGCGGTGAAGCGGGGGCATGATATGGGGCGCGAATACAAGATTTTGTCGCGGCTGTACAAGGGTTTTCCTAAGTCGCCGAGGGCATTGACTTATACTGAAAATACGGCGGTGATTGGTGCGTCATTTTATGTGATGGAAAAAGTGAACGGCGTGATTTTGACAATGCGCGAGGCGAAAAAACGACAAATTTCTGCCGAAGGCTACCAAAAAATAACGAATGAATGGCTTGATACTTTTGTGGAATTGCATGGGCTTGATTATGAGTCGGTGGGTTTGGGCGATTTGGGACACCCGGCAGGCTACGTGGAGCGACAGGTGACAAATTGGGGCAAGCAATATCTCAAAGCCGCTACGGAAGATGTACCAGAAGCAACTCGCGTAATGGCATGGATGGAGGCGAACCAACCGCGAGAGTACGACCATAGTTTGATACATAATGATTTTAAGTATGATAATGTCGTTTTTGCGGATGATTCGTGGACGAAAATTCGTGCGGTATTGGATTGGGAAATGTGTACGCTCGGCGACCCTTTGATGGATTTGGGCGGCTCGCTCGCCTATTGGACAACGCCTGCCGATGGGGAATTATTTGCAAAAAATCTGCCTTCGCCGACCATTTTCCCCGGGAATCCGAAACGTAGCGAGTTGGTGGAAATGTATGCCAAAAAAAGCGGCAGAGATGTTCGTAATCTGACGTTTTATTATGTATTTGGGTTGTTTAAATTGGCGGTTATCGCACAGCAAATTTATTATCGCTACCATAAGGGATTGACTACGGATGAGCGTTTTGCCAGCTTGAATTTTGCGGCGAAGATGTTGTGCGTGATCGGTAATCAGGCAATTGAGAAGGATAGAATTGAGGATTTGTTTTGAATTGGAGTTTGGGGAATTAGGTGACTTGGGAATTGGGGAATTGGGGAATTGGGGAATTGGG
>Ga0209295_1000337_pt1 | contig 27721 bp, 29 predicted proteins | sample Porto_5metaG_FD_187428 | JGI IMG/M metagenome (GOLD analysis project Ga0209295, IMG submission 187428) | Marine algal microbial communities from Porto, Portugal - Porto_5 metaG (SPAdes) (version 2) | ecosystem: Host-associated > Algae > Red algae > Unclassified | place: Portugal: Porto... | reverse complement strand
AGGTGCAGCAGCCAGTGTTCCATGGCGAGTTCGGCTTATGCAGTCAGTAGACGGCAGGCCGTTCATGGTGATTGTGAAGAAGGACAATCACATGTTCTCGGATACAGGTGGGAATCGTGGGAAAGGCAGTGATTCTGGCAGTTCGAAGGGATCGCCGAACACATCTCATGTGGATTCGAAAGAGAGTATTGTGTCATCGAAAGATGGAACTAAGGCGAGGGATGGGAACACTGAGGGGACGGGTAATGATGCACAGACACCAAGAACCGGACCAGAATGGGATGAGTATTTCCGTTCAAAATATGGTGAGGAAAACGTAGACTGGAAAACTAGTTCTGAGCACAAGCTATATAGTGATAAGTATATTCCTTATACACCTAAAATCAGACCCAATACTATAATTACTAAACCTTCATTACAAAAAAGTGGGAAACCAGAAGGGAATTATGCTGAAGCTACGGGTAAAGATACTCGAGGAATAGATAGACAAAATGAATCTGCAGATGTGCTGGCGGAAAATGGATATCGCACGATAATGCTTGACGAAGTTCCCAATGGGAATGGTTTTGGTGGAAACGGCTATGGTATTGATCCCCAAAAAAGCCCAGATTTCATAATTGAAGGACAAGTATTTGATCGTTATGCTCCTGAATCAACTAATCTAAAGACCATTCTTGACACGCTTAGAGTAAAAACTACTAAACAGGCTAGAAGAATAGTGTTAAATTTGAATGATTATCCTTTTGAAAAAAGAGCTGAGCTTATTGAATATATAAAGAGTCAAACACACAAAGATCTCAAAAATTTAAATGAACTGTTGATTATTGAAGGTCGACAAGTAAAAAGAGCGTACTGGAGGTTTGAGTAAAATGGATTTTAGGTTATCAATTGGTTTTGATTTACCTAGAGAGGCCCTGAGAAGATTATTTTATGATATGATACGTGATGCATTAATTTTGGAATTGAATATTTATGAAGCAGAAATAAGTGATTGGTCTGACGCTCAACAAGTGAGCATTAGTTGTACTTATTTTTCTATAAGTATAAATTTAGATGAAGAGGAAGAATATTTAGAACGTTTTCGAGAGATGAATCTTGAAGCATACGGTGTGGATACAAATATTCTTGTAAATATTCAATTTATAACGAATACATTTGAAATAGGATGGATAAAGCTACTTGAAATAATTGGTAAATTATTGGATATGAACGATCGAGATTTGATTTTAGAGGATGATTCCACATATCCATTACTGAAAAGAATTAAAGGATCTTTACTTATCAACAGTAAATTGGATGATTATCGAACATGGTATATGACTAAAGAAAATTTAGCACTATTGAATTATCCATATGAAGAGAGGGTTATGTAAGGAACGGGAGTGTAAATGGAAATATTACTAGTATTTTAGAGATTAAATGATATAAGAACTTATGAATTTTAGAGGTATATCAATAATTTTGTGTAATGTCCCTATCCGAGTTGTTATTGAATTGCCTCACCCAGTGCCGAATGAGTCAGGCGGCTAATTCGAATTAAGCATAACCCATGTAATACCGTATATTTTCTCCAAATCGGCCGTACATCCATCAACTGCTTTAGTGTATAACCCAAATAACGCTACTCCGTTAAATCAAACAGGTTGATTATGGTCTGAATCACCATGATTAACCTGTTTTTTTTTTTTTTTTTTTTTTTGTTATGCCCGACAGACGGAAACGGGCCAGATGGAAGCTCAGGCGGGGTGATGAAGGATGGCAAGCTCAAGACCAATGCGGCATTAATGCCTTCATCTCTCGCAGAACTGGGAGAACGAATCAGCCAGGCCTTGGGCAAAATGACCGCAGGTGCAGCAACCAGTGTTCCATGGCGAGTTCGGCTTATGCAGTCGGTAGACGGCAGGACGTACATGGTGATTGTGAAGAAGGACAATCACATGTTCTCGGATACAGGTGGGAATCGTGGGAAAGGCAGTGATTCTGGAAATTCGAAGGGATCGCCAAACACATCTCATGTGGATTCGAAAGCGGCGGGGGAGCCCCGCAATGTGGAGTCTATTCCTTCTTCCCCTAGGGCATCCAAACCCCAAAACACATGGGTTCCCAAAGATAGTCCATCGGCAAGCACCAAGCCGAAGACTAGAACTCGCGAAGAATACTATGATCCACATCTGAATCAGCAGAGTATATCCAAGCTAAATGCAGCAGCAGATGAAGGAATTATAACTCCCAACCAATGGACTGGGAAATTGGAATGTAAGAGCGGGGATCTGGAACATCTAACGCAACGTGAGTTGCAAGAGATTAATAAGTTGCTGATCGCTGGAAAAAATGTGAATGCAGATCGGATACAGACGTTACGCACTCAGTCTTCGAAGCTAGCAGAAGATTATTCCGATAAAGTTAAGGAAAGTAACGGATGGGAGCTCAGCAAGGAATATCCTGCATCCAGGCAGGACTCCGTAGTGCTTGGAAAAGAACTGGAAGAAGCAGGTATTACCCGTCCGCCGGATTCTCAAGCGCATCACCTCGTGCCTGTAAATCAAGGGGGGCTCCGAGAGCTAATCGAGAAGTACGGAATTAACATCAACTCTTCAGCGAACGGAGTGTTTCTTCCTCAGAAAGCAATGTCGGACTGGCCAGGGCAAGTGACACATTTCCCGTTCAACAACATAGATAAAAAAGGAAATCCGATGTTCAGGCATGGTCAGGAGTATATTGATTACATGAGAAAGAATCTATTCGAAATAGAGAAACTTTCAGTAAGTTCACAAATAAAGAAAGAACGCATACTAGGATTCTTGGAGGAAACAAGAGAAGGTCTGCTGACAGGTAAAATCGAAATTTTATATAAAGATTAATAAAAGGGAGGATGTACTTTGAAAATTTGGAGAATGTCTGAAGTTATAGATGGGCAAATTCTTGATGTTGTAAAAGATGGAGGAAAGCTTGAAGAACTCAATAGAGGCATCTCGTTAATTAATGAATGGGAAGTTATACAACTGAGATTGAAGTACGAAGGTAATTCTACACAGATTTATAGTATATCTAGTCATCCATCAGATATGATATTGGATCAAGATGCAGTTAATAAACTGAGCGAATTTATGGTCAAGACTGTGGAGCTTTTACCCGTTGTTTACAACAATGAAACGCATCACGTAATGAATGTGCTTAACATATTGGATGGTATAAATATGGACAAATCTATTGCTAATAAACATGGAGGATTTTCTAAATTAGAGTTTATTGAAGAAAAGATAAGCGGACAACATATATTTAAAACAATCTCTTATGATTATGAAATTACTGAACATCCGATAATATCAAGTGCAACCTATGTCTCAGATGAGTTCAAACAACGCGTCGAAGAGGCGGGATTACAGGGGTTTGACTTACGTTTAGCTTGGTCAAGCGAACCCGAAGCATACGTGGAACGCAATCCACGGATTCGAGTAACGGATCGTCAGGATGCGGAGACACATATCAGTACATTCTATGGACCTATTCAGCATATGATTCCAGCCGATTCGAACGATGCAGGCGACCCGGAAATCTATATAACCGAACCGACTGTTGCTGTACCATATCAAACGCTAGTTTCATTTGGGAACAGTTACTTCCGGGGGATGACGCCAGCTTCACTGGATACCGGATATGCAGAAATAGTCATGCATCTGCCGGCGAATGCGCAGTTGACGAAAGAAAACTGGGAGAATCGCCCTCTTGGGTGGGTCGTACCTATGATGCGACACTTTGTGAAAGAGATCATGCAACGTGGATATTTTATAGGGCAGTGGCTTGTCTTCCCTAACCAAAGTGAAGAGGATTTGGCGGACACCTATCAGGAGATGTTTAGTGAGACAGGAGTACCGGCACATACACAAATACTGGCGTACGACGATAGTACCTCCTATTGTGGAGTGATGATTGTCCCGCCGCTGCCGCAATGTGCGGAAGCGCTAACCATGCCTTACCGGGATGCAGGCAAGGAGATGGAGGGCGAATGGCCGATTTACTTCCATACGTTGTTGCCATTGTATCGGGAGGAGATCATACACTTTTTTGAACAGGGCCGGGATGCGCTGATCAGCAAGCTCATGGCCAATGGTGTGGAGGCAGTATATCAGTGGGATCGGAAAAATAGTTGCCTGTAGGCAAGTGAGTCCAGGTTTGAAGATATAAATTAGTAGCTTCCAAACATAACAGATTGATCTCGGTCAAAGGGCCAATGGGATCAATCTGTTTTATTATAATATCCCTTATACTGCGAAAAGAAAATTACAGAAGATTTACATACGGACGATGACAGATCATGTGGAGCTCGTGGAAGAGGTCAATGGCAAGAGTGACAATGTAGTACTGGAAGCCGAGATCCATCGTTCCTTCGACATGATTCAGTCTGCATTCGATCAATGCGAGTCGTGGATACAGCGGGGGCTCTGGCAGTTCGAAGGGATCGCCGAACATATCTCATGTGGATTCGAAAGAGACCAGTATGTCGTCGAAGGGTGGAATTAAAGCCAGGGAGGGGAATACTGAACCCAATGCTATAATTGATAAACCTTCATTACAAAAAAAGTGGGAAACCAAAAGGGAATTATACTGAAGCTACGGGTAAAGATACACGAGGAATAGATAGACAAAATGAAGCGGCGGATATTTTGACGGAAAATGGATAAAGCACGACAATGCTTGAGGAAGTTCCCAATGGAAATGCATTTGATGGAAACGGCTATGGTATTGATCCCTCTAAAAGCCCAGGCTTTATAATTGAAGGACAAGTATTTGCTTGTTATGCTCCAGATAAAGGTACGAGTTTACAGAATATTCTTACTACACTCAGAGGAAAAACTACAAAACAAGCTAGAAGAATCGTATTAAATTTAAATGATTATCCTGTTGAAAAGAGGCAAGAACTTATTGATTATTTAATAAGTCAGACGCACAAGGATTTAAAACATCTAGACGAACTACTAATCATTGAAGGCCCTCAAGTAACAAGAGGGTATTGGAGGTTTGATTAAAATGGATTTTAGGGTATCTGTTGGTTTTAATTTGCCTAGAGCAGACTTGCGAAAGATACTTTACGATATGATATGCGAAGTATTTTTTATGGAATTAATTAATTATGAAGTGGAAGTACGGGATCGATCTGATGCTCAACAAGTGAGTATTGGTTGCACTTATTTTTCACTAAGTATAGATTTAGAAGAAGAAGAAGACTATATTGAACGCTTTCGAGAGATGAATCTCGAAGATTATGGAGTGGATACAAATGTTCCTATTAGTATTCAATTTATATCGCGTACTTTTGATATTGGGTGGTTAAAGATGCTTGAAGTTATTGGGAAACTACTGCAGTTGAACGATGAGGATCTGCTTGTTGAAGACGATACTTCTTACCCATTAATAAAAAGGATTAAAGGGGTGTTACAGATCAATGCTCATTCAGATGAATATCAAGCTAACTATTTGAATAAAGAGAATCTAGCACTATTGAATTATCCTTATGAAGAAGAGGATTTTCTAAAAGATAGTGAAGAAGAAAAGTAAAGGATTGTTCAGGTTTTTTGGAACTGTTAATAATCATATTAACCACGACACGATACGAGTTCCCCCCCGTGTTGTGGTCTTTTTTCATTTTTTAATATGGATGGTGGGGGTTGATGAGATAGACCCTCCCAGACGAAGAAACTCATTATTCAACTCAATAACACATATAATCCATGTTATACCCGAGTAGAGAATTCTTCATTTTGGTTGTACGCACGTGAAGATTATATTAAACAGGTCGATTATGGTCAGATACCACCAAAATTAATCTGTTTTTTGTTGTGTTCGCTTTCTCATAGGATTTTCAAAATGTTATGCAACTTTAGCATACGTCGCCCCGATAGATAATTGTCTAAACTATCGCACCTTCTTGGATGGATAGATCGACTATTCACATTGTCACGGGTCAGAAATCGTGGGATCAGGTGAAGCGGGACGGAGCCAGTGCAGCAGAAGCGTATGCCAAACCGTTTATGGACCTGAAAGGCGAAGACTACCGCACCATGCTGACTATGACGGAGCAAGAGAGCCACGACGCGGGGTTAAACGATGTTGGGGCTACGATGCGAGTCGTGGATACAGCGGGGGCATTATTTGGTGGGGCATCCTTGGTCAAAAATGGCATCAAGGTGCTAAAGGGTGGTGGCAAGAAGCCTAGTCATGGAGATGGAGCCAAGGGTGGCGTTCCGCATGGTCATGGAGATGGGCCAGATGGAAGCTCAGGCGGGGTGATGAAGGATGGCAAGCTCAAGACCAATGCGGCAATAATGCCTTCATCTCTCGCAGAACTGGGAGAACGAATCAGCCAGGCCTTGGGCAAAATGAGCACAGGTGCAGCAGCCAGTGTTCCATGGCGAGTTCGGCTTATGCATTCGGTAGACGGCAGGACGTTCATGGTGATTGTGAAGAAGGACAATCACATGTTCTCAGATACAGGTGGGAATCGTGGCAAAGACGGTGGATCTGGCAGTTCGAAGGGATCGCTGAACACTTCTCATGGGGATTCGAAAGAGACCAGTATGTCGTCGAAGGATGGGAACACTGAGAGGACAGGTAAAGATGCACAGACACCAAGAACCGGACCAGAATGGGATGAGTATTTCCGTTCAAAATATGGTGAGGAAAACGTAGACTGGAAAACTAGTTCTGAGCACAAGCTATATAGTGATAAGTATATCCCTTATACATCTAAAATCAGGCCCAATTCTATAATTACTAAACCATCGTTACCTAAGGATGGGAAACCTGAGGGAAATTATGCCGAGATTCCACCAAAAGGTGATAGAGGATTAGAAAGACAAAATGAATCTGCTAATGTTCTTGCCGAACAAGGATATCGGACGGTAATGCTTGATGAACTTCCAAATGGAAATGGTTTCGATGGAAATGGCTACGGTATTAATCCTAATAAGAGTCCAGACTTCATAATAGAGGGGCAAGTGTTTGATTGTTATGCTCCTATATCAACTAATCTAAATACTATTCTTAAAATGCTCAGAGATAAAACCACAAATCAAGCAAGGAGAATAGTGTTGAATTTAAATGATTATCCTTTTGAAAAAAGAACTGAACTTATAGAGTTTATATTAAGTCAAACTCACAAGGATTTAAAATACTTAAATGAACTATTAGTCATTGAAGGCCGTCAAGTAACTAGAACGTATTGGAGGTATGAGTAAAATGGATTATTCGTTAAGTATTAGTTCTGATTTTCCCAAAGAAGAATTGAGCAAATTGCTATACAATATGTTATGCGAAGTATTATTTGTAGAATTAATTGATTATGAGGCACAAGTATGGGACAGGTCCTATACTCAAAGCGTAAGTGTCGGATGCACATATTTTTCAATGAGCATTAATTTAGATGATGATGATGACTATACAGAACGTTATCGGAAGGCAAATCTTGAAGCATATGGTGTAGATACGAATGTTTTTATTAGTATTCAATTTAAAACGCATACGATTGAAATCGGATGGTTAAAACTACTCGAAGCAGTTGGAAAACTATTGAGATTAAACAATCTGGATCTGGTTGTTGAGGATCACACCGCGTATCCTCTATTTAAAAGAGTTAAAGGGCGTTTGATTATAAATAGCAATTTAGATTACCGGGAATGGTATCTGACAAAAGAAAATCTAGCACTATTGAATTATCCTTATGAAGAAGAGGATTTTCTAAAAGATAGTGAAGAAGAAAAGTAAAGGATTGTCCAGGTTTTTTGGAACTATTAATAATCATATTAACCACGCCACGATACGAGTTCCCCCCGTGTTGTGGTCTTCTTTGTTTCTGTCACTGTCTCAGCGGCTGATGAGTAGAACATAGCCAGTGCGGCAGAGGCGTATGCCAAACCGTTCATGGACCTGAAAGGCGAAGAGACTACCGCACCATGCTGACGATGACGGAGCAGGAGAGCCACGACGCTGGACTAAACGATGTTGGGGCTACGATGCGAGTCTTAGATACGGCGGGTACTTTACTGGGCGGTGCATCCTTGGTCAAAAATGGCATCAAGGTGCTAAAGGGTGGTGGCAAGAAGCCTAGTCATGGAGATGGAGCCAAGGGTGGCGTTCCGCATGGTCATGGAGATGGGCCAGATGGAAGCTCAGGCGGGGTGATGAAGGATGGCAAGCTCAAGACCAATGCGGCAATAATGCCTTCATCTCTCGCAGAACTGGGAGAACGAATCAGCCAGGCCTTGGGCAAAATGAGCACAGGTGCAGCAGCCAGTGTTCCATGGCGAGTTCGGCTTATGCATTCGGTAGACGGCAGGACGTTCATGGTGATTGTGAAGAAGGACAATCACATGTTCTCAGATACAGGTGGGAATCGTGGCAAAGACGGTGGATCTGGCAGTTCGAAGGGATCGCTGAACACTTCTCATGGGGATTCGAAAGCGGCAGGGGAGCCCCGCAATGTGGAGTCTAGTCCTTCTTCCCCTGGGGCATCCAAACCCCAAAACACATGGGTTCCCAAAGATAGTCCATCGGCAAGCACCAAGACGAAGACTAGAACTCGCGAAGAATACTATGATCCACATCTGAACCAGCAGAGTATATCCAAGCTAAATGCAGCAGCAGATGAAGGAATTATAACTCCCAACCAATGGACTGTGAAATGGGAATATAAGAGTGGGGATCTGGAACATCTAACGCAACGTGAGTTGCAAGAGAATAATAAGTTGCTGATCGCTGGAAAAAATGTGAATGCAGATCGGATACAGACGTTACGCACTCAGTCTTCGAAGCTAGCAGAAGATTATTCTGATAAAGTTAAGGAAAGTGACGGATGGGAGCTCAGCAAGGAATATAAACCATCGTACAAGGACTCCATAGTACTTGGGAAGGAACTGGAGGAAGCAGGTATTACCCGTCCGCCGGATTCTCAAGCGCATCACCTCGTGCCTGTAAATCAAGGGGGGCTCCGAGAGCTAATCGAGAAGTACGGAATTAACATCAACTCTTCAGCGAACGGAGTGTTTCTTCCTCAGAAAGCAATGTCGGATTGGCCAGGGCAAGTGACGCATTTCTCGTTCAACAACATAGATAAAAAAGGGAATCCTATGTTCAGGCATGGTCAGGAGTATATTAAGTATATGAGAAAGAGATTAAACAAAATAGATGAACTGGATTCCAGTTTGCAAGTAAAAAGAGAGAAGATACTGGTTTTTCTTGAGGAAACAAGAGAAGGGCTGTTAACAGGAAAGCTGGAGATCTTATATCAGGATTAGGGAGAGTTCATATGAAAATTTGGATTATGTCAGAAGCGGTGGATACACAAATTCTTGATTTTACAAAAAAGGAAGAGATGCTCCATAGAGTTAACAAAGGTATTAAATTGATTGACAAGTGGAGTTTACCAGAGCTTAGGCTGAAGTACGACGGCGATGAGACTCAACTTTACAGTATTGCAAGTCGATTATCAGTTATGGTTATGGAAGTTAGCGCAATAGAGGTATTGAGAGATTTATTGGATGGCAAGATAGAGTATTTACCTGTGCTCTATGATAAAAAAGAACATTATATTTTGAATGTATTAACCATTCTGGATTGTATTGATTTGGAGAATTCAATTGCTGATAAATATGGAGGATTTTCTAAATTAGAGTTTATTGAAGAAAAGATAAGCGGACAACATATGTTTAAAACAATTTCTTATGATTATGAGATTACTGAACATCCGATCATATCAAGTGCAACCTATGTCTCGGATGAGTTCAAACAACGTGTGGAAGCAGCTGGTTTGGAGGGATTTGACTTTGACCTAGCTTGGTCAAGCGAACCCGAAGCATACGTGGAACGCAATCCACGGATTCGAGTAACGGATCGTCAGGATGCGGAGACACATATCAGTACATTCTATGGACCTATTCAGCATATGATTCCAGCCGATTCGAACGATGCAGGCGACCCGGAAATCTATATAACCGAACCGACTGTTGCTGTACCATATCAAACGCTAGTTTCATTTGGGAACAGTTACTTCCGGGGGATGACGCCAGCTTCACTGGATACCGGATATGCAGAAATAGTCATGCATCTGCCGGCGAATGCGCAGTTGACGAAAGAAAACTGGGAGAATCGCCCTCTTGGGTGGGTCGTACCTATGATGCGACACTTTGTGAAAGAGATCATGCAACGTGGATATTTTATAGGGCAGTGGCTTGTCTTCCCTAACCAAAGTGAAGAGGATTTGGCGGACACCTATCAGGAGATGTTTAGTGAGACAGGAGTACCGGCACATACACAAATACTGGCGTACGACGATAGTACCTCCTATTGTGGAGTGATGATTGTCCCGCCGCTGCCGCAATGTGCGGAAGCGCTAACCATGCCTTACCGGGATGCAGGCAAGGAGATGGAGGGCGAATGGCCGATTTACTTCCATACGTTGTTGCCATTGTATCGGGAGGAGATCATACACTTTTTTGAACAGGGCCGGGATGCGCTGATCAGCAAGCTCATGGCCAATGGTGTGGAGGCAGTATATCAGTGGGATCGGAAAAATAGTTGCCTGTAGGCAAGTGAGTCCAGGTTTGAAGATATAAATTAGTAGCTTCCAAACATAACAGATTGATCTCGGTCAAAGGGCCAATGGGATCAATCTGTTTTATTATAATATCCCTTATACTGCGAAAAGAAAATTACAGAAGATTTACATACGGACGATGACAGATCATGCAAAGGGTTTGATCGAAGAGGGAAAAGTTTGTTCACGGCAAAAGAATCTTTTGATTAATCAAGTTGGAAGAGTTGGGGGAATTAACATGACATTGCAATCTGATGTGCACAGATACACATACAATTTGAGACTTTCTTCATATTCAAAATATTCCATAAAATACCGATTTATATGGATGCGCTACAAACAGTATCTTTTTAGGGAGGAAGAAGATGTTTCTAGCGATTGTCTGCCCAATACATAGTGTAATTAAGGAGTGGAAGAACGTTGTATCAGACTGAGCAAGAACACTGTTCGGAATGCGGACATCAGATGGAGATAAATCCAGGGTATATGACCTGGTGCGTGAATTGTAACTGGAACATTTACGGAGAAGGGAATCAAGGGAGAGAATCTGCATCTGAAAAATTGAACAAAGAATCGGGGGAGTATTCTTCTGACAGATTGCTCGAAGCATTCAAGTATAATATAGATCGAAGTCTCCCCTTCACCAAACAGAGCGTATTTACCTATTTAATTGCGCTTCTCGTTCATTTTTCAACATTAGCCATCTTGGGTGTGGCAATCTATTTCTTTTCAACCAATTCAACATGGCTAGGTATATTTGGTATTGCGCTGCTTTTCCTCTGGATCACAATTATATTGCCATATCGGAAGCGACTTCCGGGCAGGGTGATCTCTAGAGACGAATATCCAGAATTGTTTGGAATGATTGATGAGATTGGTGAGCGCTTGAATGTTCCACCTGTGGATATGGTCATCATTAGCGAAGAATATACCACATACAACCTGCATCTCAAAAGAAAAAAGAGAGCACTTGTCATAGGCATTCCCTTTTTTGCAGCCCTAACGTTACAGGAGAAGATAGCCGCGATCAGTCACCAAATGAGTCAATTTGCACATCCGAACATTTCCAACAGCTCACTGGTCGAGCGAGCCAGGCATGTACTAAATTCTTGGATTGACACCGTTGATCCACAAGACAGCGGTCTGTTATATTGGGTGGTATTTCCACTCATAATACTACGCTTATTCTTATTTGCTATTATAGGCGGTGTCTATTCATTGTTAATCAAAAGCATGCGGAATGAGATGCAACGAGTATTCTACATCGCAGATAATGAAGCATCAGAGACAGCTGGAAGTGAGGCAGTGTTATCTCTATTTTTGAAGTCCGAGATGGAAGGCCTTTTTGCACATACGGCTGAACAGGTGGCAGAATATCAATATAACAAGGAGCTGTATGAGGAGTTTAGAAAACGGATTTCTGCCGTTCCAACTCAAGAGCTCCTTCGTATTCAGCGGATACAGGAAATGAATGGCACTCAAAGTCGTAGCTACCATCCTCCAATGAAGAATCGCATCGGATTGATAAAGGAGCATTGGGCAATGATTCCTGGTTATCGACCTGATGAAGCGAAAGAACGGAGAATTAACGAGGAGTTTCGTCTATTGGAGCAAAGATCCCAGAAAATTCTGCTGAGCGATCTGAGGGGGAATTGATCAGCAAACTTTTAATGGATATCATTGCAAATAAAAACAAGGGCAGTAGCAGCCGAACTATGGCTTGTTCTGCCCTTGTTTTTTGTGGTTCAGCATACTTTGACGAAAGAAATCTTTATCCTCCCTCGATCTGTCTGCGAGGGTGTGTGATCTTGCCAATTTTATCGGTGTCGTTTTCTTTGGGCACCAAACGTGCATCGGTACGACCTTCGTGGTGATTATCAAATGCATATTCCGTCAGTTTCCATTCCGACTTGCCGAGAACGGGATCAGCCGGGAAGTGTTGCCCCCGATGCAGATGTTCCTCACGTCCGGCTTCGTTGATGTAGACTCCGTCTACTTCCACCTTTTCATGCGAAAGGGGCAGCATATCCTGTTCTTTGCGTTCCATGAAACGGCGCCTCCTTTGGATACCAGTAATTTAACTATATGGGTTGTCCGTGATAATATCCCCCGAATAGTTCAGTGTTATGCTGGATATATTAATTCCGTATAGAATGGCGGCAATCATAACATATGATTCGGAATTAAACTTTTTGGGCATGAAAACCGTTATATTTATTAGAGGAAATCGTCAAGTCGTAAGATACTTCCGAATATGCTACAATAAGATTATGATTCATTCCGAATCATATCGGGTATTTATAGTGTCAGGTACTTGCTTTCTAGCGAGGTTCCCGACCTAAAGCTTGCTTTAAGCCGCGCACACAACTTCATGGATGGCATTTAAGACTTATTCGGCATTCTCTAAACGGAGCATTCACTTTCAACGTTTTGGGAGGGAATTACAATGGCAACGAAAGGTCACAATGAGGTCAAAGAAAGTTTGAGGGAAATGACTCGGATTTTCCGTCCTAAGGATCCAAAAAAATTCGTGAAGGAGTACGTGAGAAAATACCGGATTACGGGTGGATATGAGGAAGAATTGACTTCTGTGGTTGAGCATGAGCTTGTCAAGATGGATTCTTCCGTGTCCTGAAACAACACACAACTCTGATTATACTGTTCCGATAATGAATAGAACCGTCTCTCGGGCGTTAAGCTCCGGCAGGCGGTTTTTTTTGCGTTCCTGCTGCATATATATGGGAGTACACCTATAGCGGGAAGGATGAATGCATGTGGACCCTATACTGAAAACCAAAGAAGAGATTGGCTACATGCGGGAAGCAGGACGAATTTTGTGGAGTTGTCACCAGCATATTGAGCAGTGGATGGTCCCTGGTATGACGACAGCAGAGATCAATGAGCGGGTGGAAGAGTTTCTCGCAGAACATGGGGCCACACCGGAGCAGAAAGGGTACAAAGGATATCCTTACGCCACTTGTGCCTCCGTCAACGAAGTGGTCTGCCACGGATTTCCGGGTGATGAGGTGCTGGCAAGCGGAGATGTGGTGACCATCGATATGGTGGTAAACAAAGACGGCTGGCTTGCTGACTCGGCCTGGACATATGGTATTGATGAACCAAGCAGATCCGTTCGCAAGCTGATGAGGCGTACAGAGAAGGCGCTTGAGCGGGCCATTGCTCAGGCAGTTCCAGGCAACACGCTCGGAGATATTGGAAGTGCCATTGAACGAACGGCCAGACTATATCGGTACGGCATTGTGAAGCCGCTCATCGGTCATGGGATTGGTCAGTATATTCATGAACCGCCGAATGTACTGCCTTATGGCAAACGCAGAACAGGCATGATGCTGACCGAGGGCATGGTTATTACTATTGAACCGATCTTTACAAAAGGCAGTTCAGGAGCCGTTGTATGGGATGAGGATGGATGGACGGTGAGGACGGTGGATGGTAGCTGGGGAGTTCAGTATGAGCATACGGTTGCCATAACCGGAAACGGCCCTTTGATTCTGACCAACGGTACGTAAGATGAAGTGCGCGAAGCAGATAAGCTGATCGAGCTACAATTCGAGAGTTAGGATTCAAAATTTTTCAGAATTCTTCAAATGCTCCATGCTGTTTGAGTTTGAATAAAGCAGTATGGAGCGGTATGTATGCCTTCCAGGTGAATATGGAAGATGTTATCCATAAAATTGAATCTTTCTTTTGCATAATCCCGCATGTTTTCAATGTGAGAAAAATCGCCAATAAATCAAGTTTTATCACCGAAATTTGGCAAAAATTTTCAAATGTAGAGAGTAATATTTTTAACTGAAATCGTTTACAAATCAAGTTACAGAGCGGTTTTTTACATAAAGTGAACAATTTGTGAACATGTGTCCAAAGATTGACAAAATCATACCCTCAACTTATATTTAATAAGTGATTGAAGCATATAGAATGAATTGGAAGAATGCGCAGACATGCCCTGAGCAGGAAATGACGGGAGTACTGGAAGCGTTATTTTTGTAAGCGTTCTGTATGATGAAGAGGATTATGCGTATCGTGCTGAAACGTACCTTTTGTTGCCTTTCTACCGAACGACAACGGTAATCTACGAAAACGTAAAAAAGTGGGGTAGATCAATGATGAAACAGTGGCAGGTTGCAAAGCGAATTCTCCCCTTGCTGGCGGTGTTCTCTTTGCTGCTATCCGCATGCGGGCGGGAAGACTTGTCGGTAATGAAACCTCAGGGTCCTGTGGCGCAAGGCCAATATGATCTGATGAAGCTGTCCATCGCGATTATGATCGTGGTGCTCATCATTGTATTCGCCATAGCGGCCTATGTCCTGATCCGGTTTCGCAGACGAGCCGGGCAGACTGAGATGCCCGAACAGGTTGAAGGGAATTTCAAGCTGGAAGTAATATGGACAGCCATTCCGTTATTGCTGGTTATTGTGCTGGCAGTACCGACGGTTCAAACGATTTTTGCCCAAGGCGAAGATTTGTCCAATGACAAAAACGCACTTAAGGTCCAAGTCACCTCGCATCAGTACTGGTGGGAATTCACTTATCCTCAATATGACGTAACCACCGCTCAAGATCTCATCATCCCGACCGGAACCAAAATCGCATTCGAATTGAAAACCGCTGACGTGCTTCACTCCTTCTGGGTGCCGTCACTTGCGGGCAAAATGGACACAAACCCGGATGGAACGCTTAACAAGTTTAGTTTCTCCGCGCCAAATGAAGGCGTTTACCGCGGTAAATGTGCCGAGTTATGTGGCAGATCGCATGCTTTCATGGAATTTAAGGTAAAAGCAGTGAGTCAGGAATCCTTTGACAGATGGGTGAATCAAATGAAAGCACCTGCAGTCCTTCCTGAAGATGCTCAATTGGCCGAAAAATTCAAAACAAACTGCCTTTCTTGCCACGCTGTTGGCGATCAAGGTGGACCTGTTGCACCTGACCTGACGGGAATCGGCGGCAAAGAATCTGTCGCAGGTATTCTGCTGAATTATCGTGAGGGACAGGAAGAAGGAAACCCGGTACTGGATAACATGAAAGAATGGCTCCATGACCCACAATCCGTGAAGCCGGGCAATACCATGCCGAATCCCAAAGATCTTGGGTTGACGGATGAAGAAATCGACGGAATTGCCGAATATCTGGCCAACTACAAATTGGACTATGAATAGAACAGCAAGGACGAAGAAGGGGGTACACAACCTTGGCTCATGCGCATAGCGTCAAGAGGTACAGGGGCTTGATGGATTGGATCACCACCGTCGATCACAAAAAAATCGCCATTCTCTATTTGGTTGCGGGTGGATTTTTCTTTGGAATCGGCGGCATTGAAGCCATTTTGATTCGGATTCAACTGATGAAGCCGATGAATGAATTTGTATCGGCACAGGTCTTTAACGAATTGATTACCATGCACGGAACTACAATGATTTTCCTTGGTGTCATGCCACTTATATTTGCCATTATGAATGCTGTCGTGCCTTTGCAGATCGGGGCACGGGATGTGGCTTTCCCGTTTCTTAACGCGCTGGGTTTCTGGACTTTCCTGTTTGGAGGATTGTTATTAAACCTGAGCTGGGTTATGGGCGGGGCACCGGATGCGGGCTGGACTTCGTATACGCCGCTTTCGGGCAGTGAATACAGCGGAACGCATGGTGTGGATTTTTACACCATCGGTCTCCAGATCGCGGGTCTGGGAACACTCATCGGGGGCATTAACTTTCTCGCAACGATTATTACCATGCGTGCTCCAGGCATGTCTTACATGCGGATGCCGATGTTTACATGGACGACATTTATTACATCTGCCATTATCCTTTTTGCTTTTCCTGCCATCACGGTAGGGCTTGTACTTTTAACGTTTGACCGTATTCTGGGAGCGAATTTCTTCGATGTCGCAGGTGGCGGTAACCCGGTACTCTGGCAGCACATCTTCTGGATCTTCGGGCACCCGGAAGTATACATTCTGATTTTGCCGGCATTTGGTATCATCTCGGAGGTTATTCCGACCTTCTCGCGTAAGCGGTTGTTCGGATACAGCTCCATGGTATTTGCCACCATTCTGATTGCCTTCCTGGGCTTCATGGTATGGGCGCATCACATGTTTACAACAGGTCTGGGTAATGTAGCCAACGCGCTTTTCTCCATCTCCACGATGTTGATTGCCGTACCGACCGGGATCAAAATCTTTAACTGGCTCTTTACGATGTGGGGTGGACAGATCCGCTTTACGGCGGCAAATCTGTTTGCGGTTGGATTCGTTCCAACCTTCGTTATGGGCGGTGTTACAGGCGTCATGCTGGCATCTGCTCCGGCGGATTTCCAGTTCCATGATACGTACTTTGTTGTGGCCCACTTTCACTACGTTATTGTAGGGGGATTGGTGCTCGGATTGTTCTCGGGACTGCATTACTGGTGGCCGAAGATGTTCGGACGTATTCTGAGCGAAACACTGGGCAAATGGACATTCTGGACATTTATGATCGGTTTCCAATTAACGTTCTTTGTACAGCATTTCCTCGGTCTGATGGGGATGCAGCGCCGGATCGTTACATACTTGCCGAATCAGGACTTTGACCTGCTCAATCTGGTCAGCTCTGTCGGTGCGTTTCTGATGGGTGTTGGGGTTATTATGTTCCTTGTGAACATCGTGATCACAACGAGAAAACCGGCTGGTGCGCCGAACGATCCGTGGGAAGACGGCCGTACACTGGAATGGTCCATTCCTTCCCCGCCACCGGAATATAACTTTAAGCAGACTCCACTGGTACGCGGAATCGATGCGTATTGGAAGGAAAAGATGGCAGGACATACAGAGATGACACCGGCAGAACCTGTAGGTTCGATTCATATGCCTTCAGCAACGCCGTTGCCGTTTGTAATGTCAGTAGGTATCTTTATCGCAGGACTTGGCTTGATGTTCAGCAAGGATGATTTCGATAATGCATTTATGAACGGATTATTCAACAATTATATTGTAGTTATTATTGGTCTCGTAATCACATTTGGCGCAATGGCACTTCGTTCACTTTATGATGATCATGGCTGGCATATTGAACCGGAGGATCAGGATGAGAAGGGGGCTAGAACATGACAACCTCACATGCCGAACCGGTGAACGACAAATTGCCGCATGAACCGGAGAAGGCAACACTGGAAGGACGTAACAAGCTTATCGCCTTCTGGTTGTTCCTTGGCGGCGAGACGGTACTGTTCGGTACACTCTTTGCTACCTTCCTGGCTCTTCGTGGTCAAACCAATGATGGACCTACGGCGAATGAATTGTTCCACCTGCCACTCGTGGCCGCTGCAACGTTCATACTCCTGGTCAGTAGTTTGACGAGTGTATTTGCAATTCAGGCCATGCATAAGGGAAAGCGAGATGCACTAGCGTTGTGGCTGGGCATCACGGTAGTACTGGGTATGGGATTTCTCGCACTGGAAATATACGAGTTCTATGAGTATGTGAAACATAAAGAGTTCGGCATGACCACCAGTGCATTCAGTTCAGCATTCTATACACTGGTCGGGTTCCACGGAGCCCACGTTGCTTTCGGTATTGTGTGGATCGGAATCATTATCGGGCAGCTGTTCAAAAAAGGATTGACGGTCGTAACTGCACCTAAAGTATACGTCTCCGCAATGTACTGGCACTTTATTGACGTGGTCTGGGTGTTCATCTTTACGGTCGTGTACCTGCTCGGAAAGGTGGGGTAACACATGTCGGCACAGGATAAGACAGATGAACAGCCTGTGAAACACCGTCACCGGACGGAAGGGCCACAGAAACATGTCGTGGTGTTTATCTTCTCCATTATTCTTACGCTGATTGCGTTTGCGGCTGCTTCTGCCGGAGGGGTCAACACAACCTTTACGATTATTATTTTGCTCGTTATGGCTATTCTTCAGGTATTCGTTCAATTGGGTTACTGGATGCACATGAAGGATAAAGGGCATCTGATGCCGATCCTGTTCATGGCCTTTGGATTTTTCGTAGCCTTTACGTGCATTATTATGGCACTGTATTGGGTCTGGTGGTAAAAGAGATGGCGGCGGCGCATTGCCGCCGTCTTTTCCCCTTTTTGGCGAAGGGATCTTCTCAAAGGAATGCTTGAAAAATTAAATTAGGTCACGGGGAGGTTTCCCGTATGCTCGGGTTGCAATACTTTAGCTTCAACGACTTATGGAGTCCGCTCATATTGGCTTTATTTCTGATCATTGCTGCAGCCTATTTGGTGCTTGTCGGACCGTTAAGCGAGCAAATAAAGGATGCAGAGCCAGCGACTGCTGCACAGAAAATCATGTTTATTACAGGGCTGTTCGTTCTGTATCTGGCTCAAGCAGGGCCCTTTAATTTGCTCGGTCACGTGATGTTTAGCTTCCACATGGTAAGCATGGCGTTCTCCTATCTGGTAGCCCCGCCGCTGATGATGAAAGGATTGCCGATCTGGGTATGGCGCAGAATCGTACGCTGGTTGCCTACACGCCAGCTATCGTTCCTGGCTCATCCGATCGTTGCGGCAGTGCTCTTTAACGGACTGTTCTCGCTGTATCACCTGCCGATAGTACATGATTACGTGATGTTGAATTTTACCGTTCACCGGTTGTATTATATTGCACTGTTCATCACCTCCATGCTCATGTGGTGGACATTGCTGAATCCATTGCCAGAAGGCAGACAAGCATCGGGGTTATCCAAGATCGGTTTTATTTTCTTAAATATGGTACTGCTTACGCCTGCGTGTGGCTTGATTATCTTTGCGTCCGAGCCGTTGTATCAGACGTACAGCAACCCGGCAGTATGGGCTGAAGCGATGCGGTATTGTGTGTCTGGAGATTCTACAGCGTTGCTTCGCTCATTTGGTGGACCGTCCTTCTTCAACTTTTTGTCTTCCGCGAAGGAAGATCAGCAGGTCGGTGGCATTGTGATGAAGTTTATTCAGGAGGGGATCTTTGCCTCCATGCTGGCCTATGTGTTTTTCCAATGGTATCGGAAAGAGAAACAGGAAGATGACGATGACTCGTATCCCGCAGGGGGTACAGGAGGGCCGATTAATCCGGCTGCCAAATAATGAAGTGAATGTTCTAACAAGAGGGGGAACACACGATGGATATGTATTTTTTGCTACCCACGATCAGCACTTCTTTCATTGTGATTAGTGCAGTACTGGTGGGGATCGGGTGGGCACTGATTATTCGGGGCAAACGTGAGGCACACCAGTCCACCATGGTCGCAGGAGCGATTGCGGCTCTGATCTTCTTTGTGATCTATATGTCGCGCACGGTGTTCGTGGGTAATACGGCTTGGGGCGGGGACCCGGATTTGGAGATCTTTTACCGGATATTTCTGATCTTTCATATTATTCTGGCTACCGTGGCAGCGATATTTGGCATCTCCACACTAGTGCTGGGATTCAAAAAGAAGTTCGGAACGCATCGCCGCTGGGGCAAGTTCACATCCATGATCTGGTTCGGTTCAGCACTGACAGGTGTTATCGTGTATGTCCTGTTGTATCTGTTATATCCTGGTGGTCATACACGTCCGGTATGGGAAGCTATCCTGGGCGTATAAAAGTAGAGGTATAACATTCGGTTACTTGGGCGTGCGTCACTATGACCTTCTGAAAATATGAAAATGGACGAATCTAGCAGATGATTCGTCCACGCTTCCTCTCTCATACATTCATAGAATGAGTTCGAGAGGGGGAAACAAAATGAAAAAAACAGTCAACGTCAGTCAAACGTATCCACGTCTTACCGTGTATTCAGAAGAGAACTACAGAGGGAGAAGCCGCATCTATCGTGGCAACACAGGTCTTCGTAACCTGGACAATATTTTGGACGGGGTAGAGAGCCTGCGCTTTTTCTCAACAAGTTCCAATGCAACACTGGTTGTGTTTACGCGGCCTAACTTTCAGGGTGGATTCCGTGTCTTCCGAGGCAACACCAACTTGAGAGATTTGGATGATCTGATCCGTGGCAATGACGTGGAATCCCTGATCTCTACGAATCAGCGGTTGACTCTGGCTGAGATTCGTGCGATCCGCGCCAACCGCAGTCTGCCTAGTGGTTATAACCTCGTTTAATCGCAAGGCCTCTTCTTCTAACAGGTGCTAGAGAACGGCAAAGGGCTGTACCCGAATTGTGTTTACACAATAATGGGTACAGCCCTTCTTTTGTAATTAGGGAATAGGGTTTAATCCCCGCCACCTCCACTGTCTCCGCCACCACTATCCCCACTGCTGTCATTGTCGCTGTTGTGATGAGAATGTGTGCCTGATGAAGAATCCGAATCATGGTATTTGTGATCTGGTGTGTGTCTGGAATGTCGATCATAGGAGTCATCTCCTGTAATGACCGGATATCCCGAAGCAGAGTCCGTATAACCGTTGTTACGGCGGATGCGGTGTCTGCCTTTTTTGGCAGAATGACGATGAGGTTCATCCCGGAGGATCAACCGGATGACGACGATAAGGAAAAGGAGGACAAACCCGATCTCGATCAGCCAATCCATAGCTGTAATCTTCCTTTCTTTGATTCGTTACTATAATCATTTTAACGTAAATTCGAACTATGTCCCATCCCGTCTTCCTGATTCAGGAAAATTAGGGGTTGACGGGATGAGAAATCGGTCTGTATACTGTGTATATTGATATATACAGTAAACGCAGTGAACACCATAAGCAAGATGAGTGGATGACAGGTGAAAGGCAGGCGTGCATATGAACGAATGGAAGCAGGCGTGGTGGTTGACCCGCAGCCAGATGCATAAGGATAAGCTCCAATGGCTATGGTCTGCATTATTCATGATATACACTGGCGGCATGAGCGGTGTGATGTTTTTAGGACAACAACAGACAGATATTATTAATCCAGTAGTGGATGCCTTCTTTTTGATCATGTTGCCATTTCAAGGGTTCATGTTCTGCAGGCGCTCCTTCCGTTACATACAGGAGGATTCCTATACGCAGATGCTGGCCTACTATCGCAGAATTCCCATCCCGGAACAAGCGGTGATGTGGTCCAGGTTACAGCAGTCTCTGATGGCGTTTGCTTACAATGGTATCTTTTTCTACGGATCGTTATATGTAGTTAACCTGCATGCCGAAGGATTCAGGTGGGATCAATATCTGGCCTTTAGCCTTACCTGTACGGGTTATGGACTTGTGGTAACAGGATTGTATATTTACGGAGAGTTTCTAAACAGTGGCAAGAAATACTTGGTTCTTAGTATGCTTTTTATACCAATCGCGATTGGCATATCCTTACTGATTCGAATGTCGGGTAGTTACGGATTGCGGATTGTAATGGATGCAAGTAAATCATGGGGGCTGCTTTCCCCGATCATGTGGATTGCGCTGGTAGCTGGTGTAGCGGGATTATGGCTATTTAGTCGCTTGACGCTGAAGAAGCTGGTTCTTCGGGATTTGAATTAAAATGAGAGTTGAGCTTATGTACGAATACAGGATGAAACCGGCACGGTCAGGTAACAGACTGGAGTGTACCGGAGGGCGAGGTGCAGGATGTGAAAATACCCATTCAAATTAATGAAAATAGCGCTGAACCTTTATACCACCAAATTGAAAATCAGTTAAGATCGTTAATTATTACGGGTCAGTTAGGGGAGGGAACACATTTGCCGTCCATTCGTGAGTTCGCCGGAGCGCTGAATTGCAGTGTTATTACGGTTAGACGGGTCTATCAGGATCTGGAGAATGAAGGCCTGCTTCGTACGAAGCAGGGGACAGGTACATTTGTGGCCCAGGTAGAAGCCGGCGACAGAGAAAATTATAGATTGAAGGCCGCTCAGGAAGCGATGCAGGCAGCGGTGCAGTCCGGAAAATCGGTAGGGTGTACGGAAGAAGAGATGGAGAACCTGTTCCGGGAAGTCCTGAAGACTATTTACGCGAAGTAAGGGAGTGATGCATACATGGAACCCATAGCAATCCAGTTGAACGGTGTATCCAAAATGCGAAAACGCAGAGTTATTGGCCCGATTGATCTTTCCATCCCGGAAGGGTATGTAGTCGCTATTCTCGGTCATAACGGTTCAGGTAAAAGTACACTTCTTAACATGCTGCAACAAGTAGTGCTACCAGATGCCGGACAGATTATATGGTTTGGGAAGGAACATGAGGGGCCGCTCCCCGTTGAACTGAGACAACAGATCGGTTTTGTGGCAGATAACGCTGGTTTGGAGGAGAACCGGATAACAGCACAGGAAGCGGCCCATTTTCGGTCCTACTGGTACCCGCGTTGGGATATGAAATTGTTCGACCAACTGATTCACGATATGGAAGTACCTGTTGATGTGAAGCTGAACAAGATGTCCAAGGGAGAACGGCGAAAGTTTGAGATTGCAGCTGCAATCGCAGCTCGCCCAAGATTATTACTTTTGGATGAGCCTTCATCGGGACTGGACCCCTTTGCCTGGAAAGTGATGGTTGAGCAGTTCCGTACCTTCATGGCTGGGGGAGACACCACGATTCTGATTGCCACACATATTGCGGATGAAGTCAAGAGGCTTGCGGATTACATCGTATTGATGCACCGAGGTCAGTCGCTGGGGATGGCCGAGAAAGATATGGTGCTCGATCAATGGAAAGAAGTCTGGTATGAAGGAGATTTAAGGCCAGAGAGTATCCCAGGTGTTGTGGAATCTTCTTTGGAAGAGAGAGGTCTGGTCCGGGTAATTACAACCCGGGTCAGCGAAGCGCAGGAAAGGCTGGAGCTGTCCAATAACCGAGTATTGAAAATTCGTAACTTGGAATTGGATGAAGTGCTGGCATTCTGGATTGCCGGGTATGCACCCGTACAGTGGAAATAACCGAAGGGAGACGATAAATGATGAACCGATTGGAATTGAAGCAAGTCGTCAAGCAATATGCAGACAAAACAGCCGTTAATGGAGTTACGCTCAATGTAAAAGAAGGTGAGATTTACGGACTGCTCGGAGCCAATGGTGCAGGTAAAACAACAACAATGCGTATGGTGCTCGGATTGATTCACCCTGACGGAGGCAATATCCTGTACAACGGCAAGCCATACAACACGGAGTTACAACAGATTATGGGTTATCTTCCGGAAGAGCGCGGACTGTACCCGAAGGTGAAAGTCAGCGAACAGATTAACTACCTGGCACGGCTTCGTGGCATGAATGGCAAGGATGCAGACCAGAGCCTCAAGTACTGGCTGAACCGGTTTGAGGTACCTGAGTATTACGATAAGAAGATTGAGGAGCTATCCAAAGGTAATCAGCAGAAAATGGGCTTCATCGCAGCCGTAGTGCATAGACCGCAGATTCTCATTCTGGATGAAGCGTTCAGTGGACTGGATCCTGTGAACGTGGAATTACTCAAATCCACCGTCAAGGAGTTGCGTGACGAAGGCACGGCTATTCTGTTTTCAACACACCGCATGGAGCACGTTGAAGAGTTGTGTCGTCAGATTACTATTCTGCATCGTTCCAACACTGTGGTACAAGGAGAGATCAAGGAGATCAAGAGTCGGTATCCGCGTGAACAGGTGTTCCTGGGTACGACTGGAAATGTGGAAGGGCTCGAACAATTGTCTGGAGTGAAGAAAGTTGAGCGGAATGAGCGTGGGTACCTGATACATATTAGTCAGGTGGAAGCGGCACAAGAGATTCTGAGAACAGCTATGACCCAGACGACAGTGGAACACTTTGAACTCAAGGAACCAACGCTTAACCAAATCTTTATTCGTGAGGTAGGTGAGTCGAATGAATAAAATGGGAACGATTACGGGTTTTACATTTAAAAACAAAGTTAAAACGAAATCATTCATGGTGACGACCATTGTACTTGCACTTTTAATTTCAATCGGACTCAATGTTCCGTATTTCATTACCTTATTCAATGGGGGTTCCATTGGCGGAGCTTCAAGCAGTAATCCTGTAAATATTGGTCTTCTGAGTACAGGGCAGCCTGAAGTTTCTGAGAAACTGGAGAGCTTCTCTGCGGCTCAAGGAGATCAGGCTTATCGCTTTATCACCAGTGGTGACAAAGATGAGGCTGCTCTTGCGGCAGATGTGGAAGCAGGGCTTACCGATGGCTATCTGAAGTTTGAAGCCGTTGCCGGGCAAGAGTTCCCGCAGCCGATTCTCTATTCAGCAGAAGACGTATCACCTCAGATCATCGCATCTATTGAAGCTGCGTTGCAGAGTGTGAAGCTGGATGTGGTTGTGAAGGATGTACTCACAGCGGAGCAGAAGGAACTGATTACAACACCTGTGAAGCTCACTGAGCAAAGTTTGAGTACAGATGAGAGCGGAGCAGGTACTGAGTCTGAAGGTGCAATGAGCCCGATTAACTATATTGTGGTGTACTTGCTGATTATCCTGCTGTTCACCTCGACTATGATGACAGGCAACATGATTGCCTCCGAGATCACAGCTGAGAAGAGCTCACGTATTATGGAGATTCTGATTACGAGTGTATCACCGCTCAGTCAGATGTTTGGTAAAATCATCGGTATTTTCATGGTGGGGATGCTGCAAATTGGGATCTTCGGAGCAGTGGTTGCCGGAAATATCTTGCTGCCGCATAACCGTGCAGTGTTAGGTGATTTCAATATGAATGTAAGTGATGTGAATATTGCGGTTATTGTGTACGGACTCATCTTCTACATTCTGGGGTACTTCCTGTATGCCGTGTTGTTCGCTGCTATCGGTTCAATGGTAAGCCGTACTGAAGAACTCGGTCAGGCTGTGCTGCCGATTACGATGTTGTCGCTCGTTTCCTTCTATATTGCGATCTTCAGTATTTCTACACCAAACATTCTCTTGTTGAAAATCGCAAGCTTCATTCCATTCACGTCGCCGACCGCGATTCTGGTACGAATCGGCGCAGGAGTTGCGCCGACTTGGGAGATTCTAACGTCCTTAGCGATTCTCATCGTATCCATTATCATCTTCGGATGGCTTGCAGCCAAAATCTATCGCACGGGCGTGCTGATGTACGGTAAACGCCCAACCTTTAAAGAGTTATTTAAGGCCATGAAGGCATATAAGATCTAAGATAAATGGTGTTTTCCCACCACTGCTACTTTCCATTGTATTTAGTAGTTCAGCCTTTTCAGAGCAGGGCTACTACCAAAGCATCTCTAAATTAGCCCTAGCTATTTTCTTCGTCGCATATGGAGTGAAGCTAAGGGGGAATCGGAAGATTGCTATAGCGTTCTTTTTCCTGGCACTGATCAGTATCTATTTATCATGGAATAGCTTAGGCTTTGCGAATATCTTGCATTGAACCTAAATGACGTTTTTCGTTTTTATTGTTTCTTGTCTAATGAGAGTAATGAAGGGATAAAGTGCTACTCCATTTTTGGAGTGGCACCAATTCCCATCTTCATCCGTAGTAACTAAGGATGTTCATTCTATTAAAATGATTCGCAACGATATTCACCAAAGGAGATTACATAATATGAAGAATTGGAAACGCATGCTCTTATCTCTTACAATCTCGGTAGGTTTGCTCGCATCTGCAGTACCAGCTATGGCTGCTCCACAAGAAACATCCGTCAAGGTTAATGATCAAGCTGTGAAATATGCTACAGGAGCGCCGATCCTGGAGAAAGGCACAACATTGGTTCCACTACGGACTACACTGGATGCTATGGATGTGAAGCTAACAACTGCGACAGATGATACGATCATAGCTGTGGTAGATGGCAAAACGATTACACTCAAAAGCAAGCTTACACGAATCAACGGTGTAACGTATGCTCCAATCCGCATCGTCGGTGATGCAGCGGGTTATGAAGTTCGCTGGGATGCCACAACGCGTACGGTGTTGTTGGTATCCAAATGTGGAGCAATTGAAGCTGCTCAAACCGGTGGACGCGGCTTCATGTGGGAAGTTGAAAGTAATGGCAACACGGTCTATCTGGTAGGCTCAATGCATATTGCCGATGAAAGCTTCTACCCACTGCGTCCGGAATTTGAAGAAGCTTTTGCCGAAGCTGATTATCTCGGCGTAGAGATTGATATTAGCAAAGCCGCTGATGAAGAGCAGCAAAAGCTCGTTCTAAGTCTGGGTTCGTATCAGGATGGAACAACACTGAAAGACCACATTTCCAGTGAAACGTATACTAAACTGGGCGATGTTTTGAAGAAAAATGGTCTGGAGCCTAATGCTTTGGATGCATTCAAGCCTTGGGTGGTAGAGAGTACACTTGCAAGTTTGAAGTCGGCAACGGCAGGATACGAAGCGTCAGCAGGAGTGGATCTGTATTTTATCCAGAAAGCGATCGAGCGCAAACTCCCCGTTATTGAGCTCGAGACGTATCAATCTCAACTTGGCATGTTTAATGACTTCTCTAAAGAGTTACAAGAGGAAACACTAAAAGCGACAATAGAAAACTTCGATGTGCTAGATAGCAGTGTGAATGAAATGGCTGAGATGTGGAAAACGGGTAATGACGAGCAACTGCTTGAACTGACAAACAGCTTCTCCACTAACGAGGAATACAACAAAGCAATGCTGGTTGATCGTAATATCGGTATGGCGGATAAAATCGATGGCTACCTGAAAAACGGCAAAGGCGAGGAATATTTCATTGTTGTTGGCGCGGCACACTACCTGGGCGATCACGGCATCGTGAAACTGCTTGAGGATAAAGGATACAAAGTAGAACGTAAGTAAATATAGATTAGTTTATAAGGTAACCCTTTCGTCTCGAATATGAGAGTTGAGAGGGTTTTCTTCTATATATAGAAGAAAGACAGATTAAGTAGAGATGATTAAGCTAAAGGAAACTACAATTAAAACTAAGATTTCATCCTAGATTCAAGGTCTTTGATAAAGTTAAAATGATGATTTAATATTTTTAATAATTAACTCTTTACAAGTGCTTGTTCTGTGTGGTATATTCTAATTCCGGCCAAGAAAACACGGTTTACACGGTGCGGCAAGCGAATGAAATAAGCTTCGAAAGAAACTTAAAAAAAAGAGCTTGCAAAGTTGGTTCGGACATGGTAATATATAAGAGTTGCTGAAGAGAACAACATTCGGTAACAAAACAAGTTTGATCTTTGAAAACTGAACAACGAGTGAGTAAACATTCTGCTTGCAGAATGAACGCGAAAGTTGGAGACAAGCCTTG